>Ga0315334_10000317_pt1 | contig 29629 bp, 24 predicted proteins | sample M150034915metaG_FD_205555 | JGI IMG/M metagenome (GOLD analysis project Ga0315334, IMG submission 205555) | Ammonia-oxidizing marine archaeal communities from Monterey Bay, California, United States - M1 500m 34915 | ecosystem: Environmental > Aquatic > Marine > Intertidal zone | place: USA... | reverse complement strand
GTTCCATCCAAAACAACTTCCTCTCCTGTATCGAGTGTGATAGTTGTTCTTTTCAACCTGAAAATAGGCAATACGCCAACGACAAGACCAAACCTTTTTCCAACATTGAATTTGCGTTCTACGCGCAGAATAATGTCGCTTCCTCTTTTCATCCTTCGAGCAGAGGGAAACCCAAGCCTATATTCATTTAGTGGGTCAAAACCAATATGGGTGTCGTCGGTCACTAAAGTGTCTTTGTAAAACATGTTCCCATTTTTCCCAAAACTGTGTTGGTACCCGATAGCTGCCCCCCAATTTTTATAGGCTCCCGAAACCCCAATTAATGCATTGACAGAGCCCAGTGTAGTTTGATATGCCATTGGGAGAACACTTCCATTGTCAGAAGCATTTGCTGTTCCCGTAGGCACAACTATTCCAATTGTAGCTGAGAGTCTTTTGTGCTTGCCGGAGAAAAAAGTATTTTGAAGGCTGAGTGCCACATCACCAAGGCCTGAATTGCTTCCCAAGGTTCCGTTAGCCGAGCTATATGGTAACCTAAGGTTCAGCAGCATTTTCTTCTTAATTCGAATTATTCCTCTGAAAATAACGGAATATATCTGAGTATCATGCTCACCCAAACCGTACATGCCACTCAGTTCAAATCGAAATTTCTCACGTGTGTGGGACACCGACAAGAGTTCCTCCAAGCCAGCATTTTCAAAATCAACTCCAGAGACCGAATCCTTGGTTGTTTCCGAGTTCAATGTTCCGATAGTGCATATTCCTGGGTCACTACACCCCTGGGCACGGCCCGATTCTTGAATGAGAACAAGGCTGGTGAAAAGAACTATATATAATACCCAGGTCTTCATTTGAGAATAGCTAATTTTTTAAGTTGGTCAGAAACTTTAAACCCATTACCCTTCAGAGCGGTATTGTACAACTCAAACTGTAGGCTTCCATTCTTTTGTATAAAATTGACGGAAACAGAGCGATTAATTTTAGTATGCTGTTCTGTAATGATGAGGATCCCTTTTGTTCCTTTAATCCCCTCTATAGAAATGCCCTTTGACACCCTTTTTGAAAAAAACAAAACGTCCATTTTGTCGGCTATAGACAGGTCATTAAAAACGGTTACGTGAACATTTTTGAAATGGATTTTTTTTCCAATGGAAGCTTTTTGTAATGCGCGAACCAAGCTGGGGTTATTGACAACACCCACCGTCATCTTGGCTTTATAAGCAGGCCATTCCACATATTTCATAATGTGCAAAATTACCCCAGCGTATACTTGTTCTTGACTCTGCGCGGAGGAAGAATGTCCAAATGATAGAAAGAAAGACAGTATAACAAGAATCCGCATCAATGGGCGTGGTTTCCGACGAAAATACAACTTTAATTATTAAATGTCAGTATATTCGACAATGAATAGAAAAGTGTTTTTGGTCACTAATTAACTACCAAGATCATATACAAAATGGGGAACAGGCGTGTAATAATAGGGTTTATAATACTGATTTCTATTTTCTCAATTTCGGAGTATGTGAGCTTTAGGAGCCTTGAGGAAAGCAGGGAGATTAATTCAAGAAACGCGCAAATTTTCCAACCCTCAATCATTTATCTTAATGAACTGTATTCACTAATCTCTGACTCAGAAAAGTATACAGAATCATGGGTATTTTTTGATATTACGGATCATGATGATAAAGAGGCGCTGCGTTTACTACATACTTCAGGAGCCAAAGAGTTTACAAAGGATCTTATCACCATTTCCAAATGGTGGGAAGACCAGGAAGAAGAGAGCCTGGTATTAGGCGTAGCCAATACTTTTGATAGTATAATGGTAGAGCAAAAAGTGATTATGAGCAAACTTAGCTCTCTGAACGATTATTCAAAAGAAAACTGGTTGGTGCTCATTGAGGTTGAAGATCAACGTCTGGCCCGCGTTAAAGAATTGTCTAAGCGAGCTAAATCGGATTTAAGCATTCTGATCACCGACATGAAAGAACGCAGCCTTGAGGAAAAGGATATTGCTGCGAAGTCTTTTGATTGGATACGAAACATACACATTATTTTGGCCACGGTTGTGGTTGTTATTAGCATTATCGTCGCTTGGTCTATCCTTCGATTTCTGAAGTCGGAAGAGCAGAAGAAAGTCATTTCCAATGAACGCGATGAAATAAAGGAACAGAAAGCGATTATCGAAGAAAAAAACACATCTATACTGAGCAGTATATCTTATGCCAAGCGTCTACAAAAGTCTATGTTGCCAGCCAGAGATGAGATTGCTAAAAACTTTAAGGATCACTTTATCTTCTACAAACCACGGGACATAGTGTCGGGAGATTTTTACTGGCACCGAAACATTAAAAGCAAGGGCAAACAATTGGTTCTAATTGCCGCAGCAGACGCAACGGGACACGGGGTCCCTGGGGCCTTCGTTAGTTTTGTTTGCTACAGTGCACTTAATCGTGCAGTCGATGAATTTAAATTAATGGAGCCGTGCAAAATTCTTGACAAAGTTTCTGAATTAGTTTCGGACACTTTCTCAAGCTCAGAGAATAACGACAAAGTATATGACGGAATGGATGTTTCGTTATGCGTTTTTGACTTCGAGACAAATAAACTTCACTTTTCTGGAGCAAACAATTCTGCGTATGTTCTTAGAGATGGAGAAATGACAAAGTTGAAGGCAACACGTAAACCAATAGGAAGAAGCACAGGAAGCGCCAATTTTACAAGTGAGAATTGGAGTTTGAAGGAAGGTGACTTGATTTATTTGTTTTCCGATGGCTTTCAAGATCAATTCGGTGGAGAAAGAGGGAAAAAATATAGAGCCAACCGTTTTCTGGAATTTTTAAGCCAAATAGGTGAGAACGGACCGCTTTCGCATCAACCATTGATGGATGAGTTTAATGATTGGAAGCACGAAGAAGAGCAAATTGATGACGTCCTCGTGATCGGACTGAAAGTATAAGCCAAAGACCATATTTCCAACGGTTTAGCTCACCTCTTTTACCTGTCGGAACTTAACACCTAAGGTACGCTCATAATTGCGAAGCGTCTTTACTTCTTTGGTGCTCACAAAACACATAGAAACACCCTCTATGCCGTACACAATGTCGTATTTTCTTGGGTAATAAAAAAGCCGAAATCCCTTTGGTTATTAGCTTTTAGCCTCTTTCTTTGTGACCCTCAAAGGTCAGAGTTCACCGCTACAAAAGAAAAAGCACTGCTTTTGATCTCAAGCGAAGCTAAACTTTTTAGAAGATGTAGATAAGACTATTACGTATTAATCCTATACTAATTGAATACCCAACGTTGAATAGTAGAGTGGTCAACTTGAACTCCCCTTATAGAAAGTAGTTCTTCAACATCTCTGTAGCTTAAAGCGAATCTCAGTTTGAAATAAACCGCTTGTAGGATGATGGCTTTTGAACATATTTTCAGAATTGTGATTCCAAAAATACATAACTCAGCTTTTAATAAAATTAATGCGACAGAACCTTCAATTCTCTTTACAGTTAACGCAGGAATTCGCATCAATTTTTATTTAACAAATTTCTTTGCGCCTGCAATACCTGAAACGTAAAGCTGATAAACACCGTCATCAAGGAATGATGCGTTGATTTTTGTGTCAATTGACTGGATTCTGTTTTTCACCATTATTCTTCCGGACATATCAATGATCGTGTATGTTCTATCCACCATAGACTCTGAAAACTTAATGGTGAGCTGATCACCAACAGGGTTTGGATAAACCCCTATTTGCGATTCAGTAGTTTCCTCGACCCCTTCTGTATCCTGAGTTCTCAAAACAATAATACTATGTGTATTCGGATTTGTGTTTGACCATGACGCTCCGTTCGTTGCCAGATAAATCTCCTTCTGTGGGCCAACGCAGATATCCCTTAGTCTTCCAAAAATATTGGTTAGATAGTGTACTTCCGACACCATTGATGTACCGTCAAGGTTAAGCCCCATTGCTATCAGCTTCTTATCTTTCAACACCGTCATCAAGACTTTACCGTCCAGCTCTGGAATCAATGGGTTTTCATAATATACCATGTCGGAAGGAGCAACTGTTGGAGTCCAAACTGTTATTGGTTCCATTACATTATTTGCCGCACAAAACGTCTGTTCTCCTGCGAGATCGCAAAACCCCTCTACATTTGGCCAACCATAATTTCTATTCATTTCAAGAATTTGAAACTCATCATCTGTGGATGCCCCATGTTCAGATAAGTAGATCTTTCCGTTCGGATGAGCGGCAATTCCCTGCACATTTCTGTGTCCATAGGAATACATGTAGTTACCTGGAATAGGGTTGTCAACAGGAACCGAGCCGTCCATATTCAATCTCAAGATCTTACCATTCAATGATCCTGTATTTTGAGGAAGAGAGGTGTTTTGTGCGTCTCCAGTAGAAAAAAGCAACGTAGTATCTGGCAATACATGTATTCTACATCCTATGTGTGTTGTATTTCCGGTAATATCCTCCAATAAAACAACCGGATTTACCAGACTGGTTCCGTTAAAAGTATATTTTTCGAAACGCTCTCTAATATTACTGAAATTGCCATATGTGTATGCTATAAACACTTCTGGAGTATTTTCAAAATCTGGGTGTAAGGCCATACCTAACAATCCTGATTCAGAATTCTGATACACTGTCCCTGCCAGATTCAATACAATACTCTTCGTCTTGGTAATTGGGTCTATTCGGCTGATAAGTCCTTTTCTTTCCGTCACCCAAAGATGATCGTCGGGACCATAAATGATCTCCCAGGGAATGTCCATTCCATTGTTCCCGGTATAGGCACCACTGCTGCCAGTTCCGTAGTATATAGTGTCAACATCGAGAACCGTCGAACCAACCGTAACTGTCATCTGGGAATGAACCATAGAAGGTATTGAAATAATTAGAAGTAATAACAACTTTTTCATAAGATGAATTTTCTCCTAAGATAATCACTAATAATTAAGTAAAATCAAATAATAAGTGTTCAAGAAACTATTTTCTAGTGCTCGGATACATACCATTTTGGAAGTATATCGATCACATTTTGTACATTAATGTTCGCTATAAACAAGTTACAGCAAATTAAATAGTTAAAAGATGAAAACATCATTAAAAATTTTAATGGCAATTGTATTCTTAACAATAAGTAATTACAGTGCAATGGGACAATGTGCCAATTCCTCTAATATTTATTTATTTGTGTATAATGGAAATACTTATGAAGTCATTAAGGAAAATAAAACTTGGATGGATGCTGCAGCATGTGCAGTTGAAAGAGGAGGTGTTTTAACTGAAATCAATGACTCTTTAGAGCAAAATGCAATTTTTAATGAGCTGATTTCAAATGCAAGTATCAATGTAAATAATACAGTTGCACCAGATGGAGGAGGAGGCTCTTATGTTTGGATTGGTGGTAACGATTTAACTATCGAAGGAAATTGGGTTTGGGATGGAGATAATGATAATATTAGCGTACAGTTTTGGCAAGGAACAGCTAGTGGCAACCCTGTTGGTGGTCTTTATAATAATTGGGGAAATGAACCTGATAACTGGAATGAACAAGATGCTCTTGGATTATCTCTAGATGGATGGCCTTTAGGAGTTGCAGGTGAATGGAATGATGTGGATCATACAAACACATTATATTTTGTAGTTGAATACTCAGGAATAATTGGAATAGATGATAGTGACTTTAATTTTAAAAGTGTAAAAGTTTACCCTAATCCTGTCAAGGATCTTTTAATTATTGAAAACGTTAATTTAGATTTAAATGATGTGATTATTATTAATTCATTAGGACAAAATGTAAAAACTATTAGGTTCAATAAATCTCCTTCAATAAAAGTTGACTTATCTGATTTAGGTTCAGGAGCTTATCTTATTAAGATAAATTCTATAAGCGGAAAATCGACAATAAGAAAACTTGTAAAATAACTTGCTGTAACAAAAACTAAACTGCATTAAATCGCAGTTTAGTTAGACCGTTATAACCAATAAAAAAAGCCTCCCATAAGGGAAGCTTTTTCTGTTTGTGATCCCAAAAGGAAATCCTTCAAACTTTTTGGAGGATGTAGATAAGACGATTACGTATTGATCCAATACTAATTGAATACCCAACATTGAATAGTAGAGTGGTCAACTTGAAATCCCCTTATAGAAAGTAGTTCTTCTATATCTCTGTAGCTTAAAGCGAATCTCAGTTTGAAATAAACCGCTTGTAGGATGATGGCTTTTGAACATATTTTCAGAATTGTATTTGCCAAAATACGTATCTTAGTTTTGAATAGAATTAATGCGACAGAACCAAGAATAATTCTAATCTATCTTAACTACCGAAATCACCTTACGTTTAACATCACTTTCTAAAACCAAAGTATAAGTACCTTCTTGTAGATTTTGTGTAGAGATACTGAAACTACTCGTTTGAGAAACGAAATCGATAATTATTCTACCCACTGCGTCAAAGAGTTTTATGCGTACATCGGTATTCGAATTTCCATCAATATAAAGTTCATTTTGTACAGGGTTTGGATACACTGAGAATTCAAGTTCAGATAATTCTGAGATAGCACTCAGGTCAACAATGTAACAGAGGGAAGTATCAACACAACCACCCTCGGTCACTTGAACTGCGAAATTCCCACTAGCAGGTGACAAAAACGATTGATTTGTTGCTCCTCCAATAGCGACAAAATTATTATCACAATCCAGCCACTGATAGCTCGCAGGAGAAGCACTTGATGTAAGAGTTCCTGAAGTAAGTGTTACGCTGATGTCTACTGTGGTAATAATTACATTTTGCGTTTGTGTTGATGTATTTCCGTTTCCATCAGAGTATGTCCATGTTACAATCGTTGTACCTGGTGTTGTAATTGGAAAAGTGACATCAGGTGTCCCAGTTATTGTTCCAGAACAGTTGTCAGTTGCTGACGGAGCAGAAGGTGTTGTACCATTACACTCTATAAGATCAGAAAGGCTGGTAACATCAAGGACAGGTGCGGTAAGATCCGTAATAATGATGTTCTGTGTTTGCGTCGAAAAATTTCCATTGCCATCATCATAGGTCCAAGTTATTTGGGTTGTCCCTTGAGTCGCGATCGGCAGTATTGCGTCATTTGTAATTGTCACGGCACCAGAACAATTATCAGTAGGATTCGGCGGTGTCAAACTTGCCACGGAACATTCAGCAGTGACATTTGTTAATGCAGGATCAATCGCAGGTGCAGTAATATCATTAATAATCACTGTTTGCGTTTGAGTTGCCGTATTACCGTTACCATCAATATAGCTCCAAGTAACAATTGTTGTCCCTTGTGTTGTGATTGGGAAAGTAACATCTGGGGTTCCAGCAAAATTTCCAAGACAAGATGTTGCAGTCGGTGAGATAGGAGCGTTTACCTGACATTCATCTGTTAAAGTAGATAACGTAGCAATATCTGGTGCCATTGAACATTGTTCAAAAATGATGGCTTGGTTCTGAAAATAAACTCCTGTTACTAAATTTGCCCCAGGAGAAACACCAATAGTTCCTGTAGCATTTTCCATACCAATGGTTACACCATCGCTGCCAAAGAGTATGTCGTAGTTTTCCGTCGCATATGTAACTTGCATTTCAATTTCATTGGTCGTTTCATACAAAATTGTTTGCGTTGTAATAACATCATTTCCCCAATAGGTGCTAATCCCATTGAAATTCACGATTAGTTTTCTGTTTGGAGAAATCCCTACCGTTTCATAGGTGATTGTACCTCCTGCCGTTGGGTCTAAATCTGTCCAATTTGCGGCAATCAGATTATTTGGTATAGCCGCATTCGGAACGAACTGAGCGAAAACCCCAGTAGTTGCCGAAGAAGTAAATGTGATATAGCCATTTGATGAAATGAAGAATGAGCTGTAGTTTGTACAGTAAAAATTAAAACTAAACCCTATGGGTAATGTTCCGGAAAGCTGATCGTCTCCTAGTGTTACGCTCGTAGGTGATGACCCTGCTGTAGGACCATATGTAATAAGTGTACCTACATAATTATCACATTGCGCATTGCTTACGGTTATGAACGAAAAGAATAGGACGGAAATTGATACAAAAACTCTGAACATGTTTTCTGTTTTATAGTAGTAATCAATAAATGATTAGTGCTACCTTAAAGCACGATTACTCTTGCAATCTCGTAGATAACGTATTAAATGTATGAAAAAGAAGCGCAAGCACCTAGACTATTCCTGGTTATTACTTTATTTTTTGGCGATTTTTAGAACGTTTCATAATTAATAAACGGGTTCTGTCGCATCTATTCAATCTAAAGTCTAAAATTGCTACCATTTCGCTACCAACTTTTTAAGAAACGTGTGATATCAAGGTTTAGCAAGAATAATTAGTCGTCCTAGTGGGAAGTTCGTAAACGCGAAGGAAAGATCAATACAGGATTACCTCCCTTTGGTCGGTGCTTTCGCATCAAAGATGCTCGGATCAAACGAGCTTAGAACCTGCATGAAACAAAAAATCCCAAACCAGTCCGGAAGGACTAATTTGGGATTTGTGACCTCCAAAGGTCAGAGTTCAAACTTTTTACAAGATGTAGATAAGACGATTTCGTATTGATCCAATACTAATTGAATACCCAACGTTGAATAGTAGAGTGGTCAACTTGAACTCCCCTTATAGAAAGTAGTTCTTCAACATCTCTGTAGCTTAAAGCGAATCTCAGCTTAAAATAAACCGCTTGTAGGATGATGGCTTTTGAACATATTTTCAGAATTGTGATTCGAAAAATACATAACTTAACTTTTAATAGAATGAACGCGACAGAACCGGTTCATTTATTGGGTTTGTTTGTTTCTTTTCTCAAGTATTGTTTAACGATTTGGCACATTGGGAGTGTCTCAAATAGTGTTTGTAAAGGCGTTGTGTACAACATTCATTGGCTTTCTAGAATGAGCCGTTTCACTTGATAATTGCCATGAGTTGATAGTTTGATAAAATAGGTCCCGCGAGGAAACAGCTCTGTATTGATAGAAAGCTCATTGCCGATCAATTCTTCGGAATACACTGTGGCACCGCACAAATTCATTATTTCAACAACTGCTGGAGTGCTGTTTGTTGAAATGCGGACCCATTTACCGGCAGGGTTTGGAGTTACTTGAAAGAAAATATCCGTGGATTCTTCTTCTATGTCCGCCGTGCAGCTCCCCGAATAATACAAGTAATGGGCCATAATATTGGTACAATCCGATCCAGTGTTTCCCCCACCTAAAGAAGTTGGCAGCATTGAGAATTCACATAAATTAGCAGATGAATTAGGACACCTGATCTGGCCTGCGAAATCTGTATCGTTTTGTTCGAAAAGGTAAATTTTGTGGTTGGGCGCGAGAAAAAGTCGATAGGATTGATTCAGGCTGGCAATTAGTGTTTTTGATGCGGGAAAATTCGATTGAGTTACGTCGAATTGATAAAGGCTCGAATTCTCTATGCCGTAGAGTTTTGATCCATCAGGAGAAAAAGTCAACTCATTAATCTGGTCGGCAATTCCCCAAAACGAAATAGCACCTGTGAAGGGGTCAAATTGGTAGACCGTGTTCCCGCTACAAAGAAAATCACGGTTTGGCGAAATGGAAATTTTGTCTTTTCCTGGCACCAAAGATGTAAAGTTGGTAATGCCCAATTCTGTTATTTTCATTCGATAAAGAGAATCGTTTGTATAGGAGAATAGCCAATAATCCGTTTCATTACCGTGAATAATTGCGCTAACCGGCTCATGGGCCGTCATGTGAGATGTCGCTATGGAATAAGGAACAACCGGGACATTTTTCTGAACAACCTTCCCCAATCCTCCGTTTTGATTCATATCAATTACCGCATAAGTCAACCCCGAATTATAGGGTTGTGCAGTAAAAGAGCTTTCAAGGCAATCTCGCGTAAACAAATAGTAAAGGTTGGCATTTGTTTTTTGGTCTCCGGATGGAAATGGAACGATGATGCTTCCCTGATAGGAGCTTAGACAGCCGCTGGAGTCGCCAAGTATGCCATTGTCCATGATGGAATGATTTGCATTCCAAACAGCTCCCGTAACATTTAATACGGTTGGGCTATTCCCACCGTTAGTGTAGAACAAAATAGTGCCAGCCGAGTCGCATATTGAGGCCGGACTTTCCTTTGATACCATATTAATTGGAAATATAATTTGGGGATTAGCATGTCTGAAGTCAACACCAACATTTCCGAAAAAGCATGTTCCTGCTTCGTTTTGACCGAATGCAAGGCTCATGCTGGCTAGGTATGTGAAGAAAACTATCTGCTTCATGGTTTTGTTGCTTTATCAACAATTATAAAGATATTATTTTAAGGGAATTGACAACGCTGTGAGCGGGCAGGAAACAGTAACAAAAAAGCCTCCCAAAAGGGAAGCTTTTTCTGTTTGTGACCCCGACAGGACTCAAACCTGTAACCCTCAGAGCCGAAATCTGATGCGCTATTCAGTTGCGCCACGGGGCCATTTTTACCCAGTGGAGCGACTACATACCCTTTAGTATCAGTTGCGCCACGGGGCCATTTTTACCCAGTGGAGCGACTACATACCCTTTAGTATCAGTTGCGCCACGGGGCCATTTGCCAACCGCATTGTTGTTCAACAGTTGGTCCCTGCAAAAGTAATATTGAAAAACGAATTGACAAGGGAATTAGATTAAGTTTGGATATCGTTGTAAATCAAATAATTTTGTAATTGAAACGTTAAAAGCGAACAAACACTACAAATGAGGCTGTTTATTTCATTTTTACTTTTTTCTTTTGGGCTTTCGGCACAGGTTGGTACCGGTCAGTGGCGCCTGCATGTTCCATCAAGCAAAGCAATAGATGTAGTGGCCCTTAACGACCGTGTATATACAGCCTATGAGAACGGCCTGAGCGAATACGATCTTTCTTCAAATGAGCTGAGTATTTGGGATGCGGTAAATTCACTCTCTGATATCTCTCTATCTTGCCTTGGATACAGCACTTCAAATGGAGCGTTATTTATTGGCTATGAGAACGGGAATATCGATAAAATAAAAAACAACTCCGTTACCAATATACCGGCAATAGTACTGGCCGAAATTCAAGGTTCGAAGCGGATCAATAAGATCGTTGAGTATGGCGGTTATATGTTCTTTGCTACCGGGTTTTCAATTGTTAAAGTGGACCCGGCAAAAAATGAAGTGGCAGATACCTACTACCCGACCAACGGAAACCAAGGGATAATCGACCTTGCTTTTAGAAACGATTCGATCTATGCAATTACAGAAGACCGAATGTATCGCGGGTACACAAACAACATAGCACTTGCGGATCCGGCAGAGTGGAGCGAAGATTCTCGGGTTCCAATACTAACTACAGAAAAATACCAGGATTTAGAGGTGGTTAGCGACAGCCTTCATATTACGCTCATAGTGGATGGATATGGTCTGGACACGATCTATACAGTGCGCAATTCAGGTCTTGTTCCTTCCGTGATTGAGCCTTTTGATATGGAAATCGGCTCGTTAAATACAATAGAGGGCAGGCTGGTAATTAATTACTTTGCCGGAACGATCATTTACAACAACGATTTTTCGAGTTATGGAACAATTGGCACTTATGCTTTTGGCCCCTTCTCAAAGGCGAATGCTATTGCCCGCTCGGATGGAAAATACTGGATTGCAGATAACGATAATGGTTTGGTCAGCTATACCGATGCCACCTCGAACAGCACGGTTTCATTTTCGGGCCCATCAAAGAACGAGTTTTATTCATTGGACTGGTATAATGGAAAATTGGCAGTTGCCTCTGGCGGTCAAACGGGAACTGTTCAGCGCTCTGGCGTATATGTTTTTGAGGATGAAGAGTGGAGCTTAAAAGACGAGCAGAACATGAATTTATGGTTCGGACAAAATATATGGGATTATCTATCCGTTTCGATAGACCCAACGGATAATAACCGTATTGCTGCTGCAACGTATTCTCAGATACCCCTTTCTATTCTGGATGCTGATGGACAGGTGACCGATACCCTAACACCATATAATTCCGTTCTGGAATGGACAAGTCTTGGAAATGGAAATTCTATGGTTACAGATATTGAATACGATAACAGTGGGAATTTATGGGTGTTGAACGGATATTGCAACGAACCCCTGAAAGTATATACATCCGAAAATGAATGGTACGGCTTTGATGTAGGATCTGCAGCAAAGTCCAGGAAAACATACGATCTGGAAATTGATTACAATGGAAATAAGTGGTTCACGATCCGAGATGGAGGACTCTATGGCTATAAAGACAATGGTAGTATTTCCAATTCGGCAGACGATCAACACGTTATTTTAAATTCCGGCCCAAGCTCGGGAGCTCTTCCTTCAAATGATGTGAGTGCCATTGCTGTAGATTTTGATGATGAAATCTGGATAGGAACCGATAACGGTTTTGCTGTTTTGTATAACTCCAAAGGTGCATTTGATGCTGCTCCGGGCGAATACAATGCCCAAAGGATAAAGCTCGAATACGAAGGAAATGTGGAATATGTTCTGGGATCAACATCGATTACGGATATTGTTGTGGATGGGGCGAATCGTAAGTGGTTCGGAACAGAAAATGCAGGAATTATATTGTTATCAGCCGATGGGTTGGAGATATTGGAACAACACACTATGGAGAATTCGCCACTTATCTCAAACGTAATTCTCGATCTTGAAATGGATCATACTACCGGTGAGCTTTTTATTATAACAGATAAAGGACTTGTTTCCTACAGAACAGACGCAACATATGGAGACCCGAATTACAGTAACGTGGTTGTATTCCCAAATCCGGCAAGACCCGACTTCAATGGTCCGATCACAATTCAGGGCATTATGTACGACTCAGACGTGAAAATAACAGATATTTCTGGCAACTTGGTATACCAAACAACTTCCAATGGAGGTACTGCTACCTGGGATGGAAAAACACTTTATGGAGACAGGGTTTCTACGGGGGTTTATCTTATCTGGACAGCACCAAATGAAGGAAAAGGAAGAAAGGTAGGCAAGGTTCTTGTTGTAAATTGATTAAATTAGGAAAATAAAACCTAGAATGAGGCAATAAATGAAGACAACAGATTTAGGCATATTTCTTCATAAAACACCGTATTCCGAATCGAGCTTAATTGTCTGGTTTTACACAAAAAAGCAAGGCCTTCAAAAATACATGTATCGGGGAGGCAAAAAGAAAGCCCATAACTTATTCCCAATGGCTATTGATGAGCTGACCTATTATGCAAGGAACGATGACAAGCTCGTTAACCTCACAAACGTGGAAGGGCTTTTTCCGCTTTCATTTCAATTTGATCCGGCGAAAACGACAATTGCATTTTTCATGGCAGAAACCCTGAGGAAATGTGTTCATCTTGGGGATAGCGACGAAGATCTTTTTTTGTTTATAGAAAAACAGATCGAAAAGCTGAACAGCAATAACGAGCTGTCTCTTTTTCCGTTGAAATTCTTGATTGAAAGCAGTAAATTGTTTGGGTTCATGCCCTTATCCGAGCCCGATGGAGCATCTGTGTTTAATATTGAAGAAGGCACTTTTCAGCAAAAGCCGAACCCACTTGAAAGAACACATCAAGGTGAGGGAGTCGATCTTATATTAACCATATTAAATGGAAAAGAAGTTGGAGTGACAACAGAAACAATGAGAGAACAGGCTCTGCAAATAATGATGGATTACTACAGCATACATGTTCCCAGACTTGACAAGCTCGAATCGTATGAGATCGTTAAGGAAGTATTGCGCTCGTGATGCATATTGCTCAGAATGAAACGAGACAAATTTCGGGTTCTATTTTTTTGGTTCTTTTATGAAAATTTCGGTAAGGTTCAAGCTTTCCATAGAGTTGGCCTTAAAACCCCTAACGCGAGCATTAACCATTACAATATGATCGTCGGTGATCATTGGCATTAATATGGCGTCGTTAATTACCATTTGGTCACATTTTACCAATAGCGCAGTTCTTTTTTCCGGGTTGGATTCGGTTAAGGCATTCTCATAAATTGCATCGTACGCATCGTTTTGATACTTAAAACGATTTAACATACCGGTACTGCTTGCAATATTACCACCATAGAATAATGCCAGAAAGTTTTCGGCATCGGGATAATCAGCGATCCAACCCGCTCGCCAGATCTTAGCGACGCCACTATTTACCGCTTCCTGGCGCTCCTCAATGGTACAGAGCTTAATATTTAAAGTTACATTGATGTTGTCCTTTAATTGTTGCGCTACACCTTGACAAAGTTTGTGCGTTAATGAGCCATCCACAGCATTAACATAAAAATCCATTGCCGGAAAGTTGCTCCCGTTTGGGTAGCCCGCCTGTGTCATTAATCTTTTCGCTTCACCCACATTGAACTTATGGCCAATAACTTTTTCATGGGGGTAATTTATCATATTAGGAACAAAACCGTTATTAGCAGCCGAGCCTTCCCCCTCAAGCCAATTGTCAACGATTTCATCGCGGTTGATAGCAATGTTAAATGCTTTTCGAACCCGAACATCCTTAAATTCTCTGCTCGATAGCTTCATCGCCACATAACCCATTTTCATGCTGGCAGCAGACTCGACCTTGTGTTTTATGTTTTTACCTTGCTGGGCCTCTTCAAGTGAACCAAAAATGTGTTCGATCTCTTCAACCGGGATCTCCAGCACGAGGTCTACATTAGCCTTTCTAAAAGCAAGGAGCTCACCTCGTTTATTGTCTGTGTACGTCATGATCACATTGCTTAAAAAAGGCAATTTGTTGCCAAGCTCATCGCTTCTCCAATAGTTGTTATTCCTTTTTAGAACAATTTTGTCATTGCTCATCGATTCCAGGGCAAACGGGCCGGTCCCGACTGCATGATCGCCTATTTTAGCGCCATATTTATCATACGCTTCTTTAGGGAAAATACCCAGACTTGCATGCGATAGAATACTCTCAAATCCTGCAAACGAATTTTTTAATGTTATTTGAATAGTATAATCATCGACAACCACAATACCCGACACGCCCGATGATGGCAATGATTTAGTTGATTTTTTCGCAAACTCCTCGGCACCTTTAATTCTGTTCGTTAATAAATAGCTCACGCGATTTTCTTTTAACCCAGAACATGCAAGCTCCAGAGAGAACTTTACATCGTGTGCGGTCAATTCGTGGTTGTTTTCATCAAAACACGCGTCGTTATGAAACAAAATGCCCTTTCTGATCTTGAGGGTATAAATAGTGGCGTCAGAGCTCACAATAAAACTCTCTGCAACAGAAGGAACAACCGTCATGGTTTCCGGGTCCAGTCTTAATAAAGGCTCGTAAATTTGAGCTACAATTCTTGATGTGTAGTGGTCTGCTGCAGATGTCGGCAGTAAAGATGATATTTTTTCAGTGGACATGAATTTAAATTCACCGCCATATTTTTTACCTCCCTGCGCTATCAAGCTTTCCGGGTCAATTTCCTTTTCGCCACAAGAAGTCAGACTCAAACCTGTCACAATAAAAAAGAGTAGTAAATATAATTTCATCTTAGCTTATTTTTGGTGGTCAAAGATAAAAAACCTTTGTTACAATTAATAGCCCACTTTATCGCGCACTCGTTTGAGTACTTTTTTTGCTTCGTTACGCGCCCTAATCGCACCGATCTCCAAGGCTTCGTTAATTTTATGTGGGTTTTTCATGAGTGAATCATATAGAGTTCTTTCAGCGCTGAACCTTTTTAGTATAACCTCGAATAGCTCTTGCTTGGCATGACCATATCCATATCCCCCGGACATGTAGTTCTTTTTCATTTTTAAAATCTGATCTGGATTCGCAATCAGTTTGTATAGGGAATAAATAGTACAGGTCTCAGGATCTTTTGGTTCATCCAGCCCCTTGGAATCGGATTGAATAGACAATACCTGTTTTCGCAATTCTTTTTCGGGCAGAAAAATATTGATGAAGTTGTTTCTTGATTTGCTCATTTTTTCACCGTCCGTTCCCGGAACGAGCATGGTGTCTTTTTGTACCTGAACCTGAGGAATAACAAACGTTTCTCCCATTTTATTGTTAAACCTGGTGGCAACATCACGTGTCATTTCGAGGTGTTGCATCTGGTCTTTTCCAACAGGAACAATATCCGCATCGTATAAAAGAATATCTGCAGCCATAAGCATTGGATACGTAAAAAGGCCTGAATTCACATCCTCTAGTCGGTCGGCCTTGTCCTTGAAGCTATGGGCCAGTGATAATCTGGAGTAAGGATAATAACACATTAAATACCAGGTGAGCTCGGTGACTTCCGGGACATCGCTCTGCCGGTAGAAAGCAGTTTTTTCCGGGTCAATACCGAATGCCAGCCATGTTGCCGCGGTTGAGAGAGTGTTTTCTCTTATCTCTGCGCCATCTTTTATTTGTGTTAAAGAGTGCATGTCGGCAATAAAAAGAAAGGATTCATTTTTAGAATCTCCGGCCATTTCCGCGGCTGGGATTACTGCGCCTAAAATATTTCCTAAGTGCGGAGTTGCAGTACTTTGAATTCCTGTTAATATACGAGCCATGCCAGTTGTGTTTCAAGCGAAATTAATGATTTTGAGACGAATATTGACAAAGAATATCGACGAACAATTGAAATTTGTAAATTTGGCGGATGCGAAGAGCACTTGGTGTTTTATCATTGATCTGGAAGTTATACATTGCAATCGTCTTTGGTGTAACCGCAATTTTGTATTATCCGATTATTTTTCCGCTGTTATTAAGCGAGTCCAGAAAGAAAAAAGCATTTCGTGTTTTTGTTTTCTGGAGCTGGACCGTACGTGTTTTGTGCTGTTACTTCGTGGTCCGGAAAAGGGATCATGAGCTACCCAATGAACCATACATAATTATTGCGAACCACTCCTCTTATCTGGATATTTTTCTGATGTATTCCATAATGCCAAAACAGCCATTTATCTTTTTTGGAAAGAGTGAAATATTGGGCTATCCTTTACTTAAAACCTATTTTAAAAGACTCAATATTCCAATTTATAGATCTAATCGTATTCGGGCGGCAAAGGCTCTTATTTTGGGAGCAAAAGAAGTGAAAAAAGGTTGGTCACTTGTTATTTTTCCTGAAGGCGGGATTCCCGATAAGGATAATCCTAAAATGACCGAATTTAAAGAGGGCGCTTTTCAGCTGGCAAAAAACCTTAAGGTTCCAATAGTGCCAATGACATTTTCCAATAATTACAAATTATTTTCAGATCCCACGAATATTCTCGGACCTGCTCGACCCGGAGTCAGCCATGTACACATACACCCTTTTATTACCAAGGAAGAAATAATAAGTCTGTCCAAAATAGAGCTAAAACAAAAATGTTTCAATATAATTAACGGGCCCTTGCTGGAGAACTATCCGGATTTAGTGGGAATAAATAAAACCAAACAATAAAGAAAATAGAACAGACTTGGTCTTTTTTTCTAAATTTGCCCCGTTATGAAGATATCAGATAAAACAGTTGATCATATTGCGCACCTGGCACGTCTCGAATTTGAGGGAGACAAGAAAGAGGCCATTAGAAAAGATATGGAAAAGATTATTGCGTTTATCGATAAACTTCAGGAAATAGACACCGAAAATGTTGAACCGCTTATTTTCATGACAAATGAGGTAAATAGTCTTCGGGAAGATAATCCGATAGTTTCACTTACACAAGATCAGGTCCTTAAAAATGCCCCCAAAAAAGACTCAGATTATTTCAGAATTCCAAAGGTTCTGGATAAATAAGCGGAACAAATCCAATCGTCATTTTCTTATCGATCTATGAAGACTCAGATACTCCAGTCAAAAGTGTCAATATCGTTAATGCATGCAACCAGTAGGTCGATGCTTCCACGGATGTCGTCTTTGTGCGCCATTTCAATTACCTGATGTAAGTGACGTGTTGGTATCGATACTGCCCCAGCAATAGATCCTCCTTCGGTCATTCTCTGAATACCTGCTGTGTCTGTCCCCCCCGCAGTTAATATCTCAGGCTGCCATTTGATTTTGTGTTTGTCGGCGGTTTTCTTCATAAATGCCACCATTCTGTAATCGCAAATGGTTGATGCATCCATGATCTTGATCGCAGTGCCTTCTCCCAATTTGGTGATCTTTTCATGATCGCTCGCTCCGGGAAGATCGTATGCAATAGTAGTATCCAGACCGAATCCGAAATCCGGGTTTATGCGCAATGCAGAAACACTTGCCCCCCGGATCCCAACTTCTTCCTGAACGGTGAATACACCGTAAAGGTCATAAGGAATTTCCTTTCCCTTAAGCAGGCGAAGCGTCTCTATTAAAATAAAAACCGCCAGCCGATTGTCTAATGATTTGCCGTTCACACAGCTTCCCATTTCAATGAACTCTCGCTCGCGGGTGATCGAATCACCAATGCTAACAAGCTTTTTCACCTGATCTGCACCCAACCCGGTATCGATAAAATAGTCTTTAATTTTGGCGACTTTATTTTTTTCTTCCTGCGTCATTACATGGATTGGCTTTGAGGCCATTACACCTATAACATCCTCTTTGCCGTGAATTATAACGCGCTGCGCAGTTAAGGTTTTGGGGTCGAAACCGCCCAAAGTATGAAACCGAACAAACCCATTATCGTCAATATGCGTTACAATGAATCCAATTTCATCCATGTGTGCACCAACCATGATCTTCTTATCGCCTTTTCCTCTGCGTATGGCATATACATTTCCCATGTTATCGATCTCGACTTCATCTACCAGGTCCTTTATTTCTTTTAGAACAAGATCGCGAACCCTTTTTTCGAAACCTGGAGCACCGGGTGTTGTGCATATAATATTCAGTAACTCGGTGTTTATTGACATATAATTTCTTTGCCTCTAAAAGTAACAATCATTTTAAGAAAGAGTAACTTTGGCGGCATGAAGAAAGTAGTTTTTTATGTCGTTTTTTTAACCGTCGGGATTACGATAACCTATTACATGACGCAACCGAAAGAAAAAATGCTGCCAGTCATCAACCCAACCGATCTTGAACAGGAGATGGTCGACCCGGAGGTTTTGATGCAGCGGAAAGGCTATGGGCACAAAATAGGAGAGTTTTCATTTTTAGATCAAAATGGAAAAAACGTGACACAGGAGAATATCAAGGGAAAAGTTTTTGTTGCAGAGTACTTTTTTACAACATGTGGCTCAATTTGCCCTATCATGAACAAACAAATGCAACGCGTTCAAAGGGCTTATCTTCGAGAAGAAGGTTTTGAAATTTTGAGCTTTACTGTTGATCCGGAAGTAGACGGTGTTGAAAAAATGAAAGAGTATGCATTGGGCCATGGAGCAAACGATGCGCAATGGCATTTTTTAACCGGGAAGAAGGAAGATCTATACGCACTGGCACGCAAATCGTTTTTTGTGTTAAAGCCTGCGGAAGCTGAAAACCTCGGAGATGCTGGAAGCGATTTTATTCATACAAACAACTTTGTGCTGGTCGATAAAAAAAAGAGAATAAGAGGCTATTATAACGGAACATCTGCCACTTCGGTAGATTCATTAATTCATGACATTAGTCACTTATTGAAAGAGTGATCAATCGGAAAGAGTATGTGGGCTGGGTTCGGGTTGAATAATTTTATTCTCATTGTTAGAATAGAATTACATACGGGATAACTCAATCTTCTTCGAGCTCCTTTAATATCTGATCCACGTCCTGCTCGGTTGCGGTTAATTTGGCCTTACAAATTTTGATCAGCTCTGAAGCGCGTTTTACCTTAATACTGAGCTCGTCAACGGTGATCTCACCGTCTTCAATTTCGGTGACGATCTGTTGTAGCTCCTCGAGGGCTTCTGTATACTTTATTTTATCGCTCATTTTTTTAAAATTACTTCCGACTCAACGGTAAATGTACTTGTTTTTGTAACAATTATATCTCCCTTTTCGGCAGTATTAGCGTCACTTAATGTTTTACCGTTGCGTGTTGTAATGGAATAACCCCTATTGAGAATATTCATTGGGTCCATTAGGCGAATAGATTGTTTTAATTGATCCAGCCTGGCCTTTTCCTTGATGAAAACCGTTTTTACGTTTACCGGCAGGCTTATTGAAACCTCATCCACATGTGTGCGATGACCTACCAGCGAAAGCGTTGAATTTCGGTAGACATTTTGCTCCATGCCTCTAAGGTCCTCTTTGGAAGATTGCACCGAAAGTCTATAAACTGCCTTGATCTCTTTTCGGTACGAGCGCAAGCGCTCATTTCCACTATAAACAGCCTGTTTTACAACATTTTTGAATATTCTTGAATGGTTTTCCAGAACCCCTTTTTCGTTTATAATTTTTGAAACAGCATAGTGCTTGATACTCTTAACAGCATCTTTTAAGGGAACTGAAAAATTATGAAATGTCTGAATAAGAAACTCGCCCAGCTCGGTTGGTGTAATGGCATTTCTAAAGGAGACCATTTCTGCCACCGTAAGGTTTGTGGAATGACCAATGCCGGTTAATACCGGAAGAGGGAATTCAGCTATACCCTTGCATAATTGGTAATTATTATAGCAGGAAAGACCAACCTCACCACCGCCTCCTCGAACAATCACAACAATATCAAAGTGATCTTTTACACGTTTAATTTTTTCGAGCTGGGCAACAATTGAGCTTGCCGCAAGATCCCCTTGCAATTGAGCGGGAAATAACATCGTAAAGAAAGAATACCCCCAACTGTTTTTTTCCACAATACTTAAAAAATCAGAAAGACCCTTTGTCGATGCTGCAGATATAACGGCAATTCTTTTAGGCAATAAAGGAAAATGAAGGGCCTGGTTGGCATTCAGGAGTCCTTCTTTCTGAAGGCGACGAAGGGTTTCCTGTCTTTCTCGCTGCAATTCCCCAAGAGAATACTGTGGGTCAATATCCATTATTTGAAGACTCATTCCATATGTTTCATGAAAACTGACCTTCACCTGAAGCAACAATGTGGTGTCGTCCTTAAGCGGCTCTTTTACAGTCTCAATGAATCGTTTATTAATTCTTTGGTATTGGGATTTCCAGATGTTACCGCGCATTTCGGCAACGATCTTACCGTCTTCTTTTTGAACCAATTCCGGAAAACAATGGCCGCTTGACGCCAAATTTAACTTGTGCATTTCGGCTTTCACCCAATAGAGTTTGCTGTATCGATTTTCAATGGTCTTACGTATCGAAGACACAACTTGTTTGAGTGTAAATACTTGAAGATTTTCGGTCACGATATAAAGATACTTATTTCCTCATTTTATCTGTCTGCCTGCAAAAATTAATGTGTTTTGGCCATCAAACTAAGAATTAAGGATGCAATGGAATTAGCTAAATTTACTACCTTTGCGGCTCATAACACCAAGAAATGCAAGACATTCATACGTATGACTTTTCTGGAAAAAGGGTACTGATCAGAGTCGATTTTAACGTGCCGCTCAGCAAAGATACTTTTGAGGTGGTGGACAACACCAGAATCAGAGCTGCGAACCCTACCATAAAACATATTTTAGACAAAGGAGGAAGCGTTGTGCTCATGTCGCATCTTGGAAGACCTAAAGAAAATAACGAGCAGCGATTTTCATTGAAGAACATAGTAGTACATAGCTCTAATGTTTTGGGAGTGGATATAAAATTCGGTGGTGATTGCATTGGTGAAGAGGCTTTTAAAATGAGCTCGGAGCTTCAGCCCGGTGAAGTGATGATGCTTGAGAACGTACGCTATTACAAACAGGAAACTGCCGGAACCGAGAGTTTTGCGCAGCAGCTTTCCAAACACGGCGATGTATATGTAAACGATGCATTTGGCACAGCCCATCGTGCGCACGCAAGCACAACAGTTGTAGCGAAGTTTTTTCCAAACGATAAAATGTTCGGTTTTTTGATCGAAGGAGAAATAAAAAGTGCGAACATGGTACTTAATAGTGATAAAAAACCGCTTACGGCAATAGTGGGTGGCGCAAAAGTTTCGTCCAAAATAACCATTATTGAACAATTGTTGGATCGGGTGGATAACCTGATCGTTGGTGGCGGAATGTCGTATACTTTTGTAAAAGCAACTGGCGGAAAAGTTGGCAATTCTCTCGTTGAGGACGATTATCTTGAAACGGCAATTAATATTATTCAAAAAGCCAAGCAAAAAAATGTAACCCTGTATATTCCTGTCGATACAGTGATCACCGATCGGTTTGTTAACGATTCAGTTCGGAAAGAGGTCGATATTAGAGAGATTCCGGATGGCTGGATGGGGCTGGATGTCGGTCAAAAAACAGCTGAGGATTGTGCCAGGATTATAGAAGGGTCAAAGCTGATATTGTGGAACGGACCAATGGGGGTTTTTGAAATGGACAATTTTCAAGCAGGCACTGTTGCAGTGGCAAATGCAATTGTGGAAGCCACTGAAAAGGGAGCATATTCATTGATCGGTGGTGGCGATTCGGTTGCGGCAATAAACAAATTCAACATGGCAGATAAGGTGAGCTATGTATCTACTGGTGGCGGAGCAATGCTCGAATACTTAGAAGGAAAAGTGCTTCCCGGAATAAAAGCTATCAAAGAGTAAGCAACGCTAAATTAATCAAACGGAAAATCACCCTTACATCTGCTCTAAAAATGCTATTCGCTTTTCGATTGGAGGGTGCGTGGCGAATAGCCCGGATAAAGAGGACATAAAACCCTTTTTCTTCGGGCCGCTGTTCTCGATAAAAAGCTGCTTGATATCACCACTTCTGGTCGCAAGATCATGATTGCCCGAAATTTTACGCAATGCCGAGGCCATAGCCGTGGGGTCCTTTGTCAATTCAACAGCTCCGGCATCGGCCATAAATTCTCTTTTTCGAGACAATGCGAACTTGAACATTATAGACAGGATGTAAACAACTACTGCGATAGCAAGTGCTATTAACATTGCCCTACCGTCTACCTTGCTGTTTCTTCTTCTTCCCGAACCATACAAAACAGAACGGAACAAAATCTGAACAAGAAACGCAAATATGCCTACAAAAATGATGGAGATGATAAGCAAACGAACATCTTTGTTTCTTATGTGTGTTAATTCGTGAGCAATGACGCCCTCTAATTCTTTATCATCGAGCTGTTCAATAATACCAGAAGTTAATGTAACGGCATATGTCTTTTCATTTATCCCTGAAGCAAACGCATTAAGTGCATCTGAATCAATGACAAAAAGTTTGGGCATTTTCATTCCAACGGAAATACACAAGTTCTCGGTAAGATTATAAATGCGCATGTTCTCTTTTCTGGAGAGCGGTTTGGCCTTGGTCGCCATCTTGATCAACTTTGAATGAGAGGCAAACGCAATGAGGAACCAAAGAGTAACTCCAATTGCTATAAATGGAATATTGTATACAAAGTTTCGGTTAACTTCATAGTAATTCGGGGCGTACCCGAACAAAAAGAATGCATATACTCCACCCAGGATCAAAAGGGGAAATGCCAGCAACAATAGAATTGATTTCGTGTTGTTTCTGCTAATTTGTGTGTGTAATCCGACGTGCTTCATCTAAAGACAATCAGAATTTGATCTCCGGGGCCTTATCCATTTCAACGCGCTGATCTGTTCCCAGATCAAATGGGGGTTGACGAGTATACCTTTTGATTCCCGCAACAATGTTTGACGGAATAGACTCAATGGAAGTATTAAGTTCTGTAGTTGCCGAATTAAAGTACCTGCGTACGGCAGCTAATTTATTTTCAATGTCTGCTATCTCGGTTTGAAATTGCATGAAATTAGTGCTTGCCTTTAGATCCGGGTATGCCTCAACTTGAATATTAAAAGCACTCATCGCAGCACCAAGCTCTGCCTCAGCCCCAATTTTATCGTTAACCGAGGAAGCGCTCATCGCTTTATTTCGGGCCTCTGTTACTCTTATAAAAACCTCACTTTCGTGGTCCATATATCCCTTAACTGCAGCAAGCAATTGAGGAATTAGATCGTGCCGTTGTTTCAACTGTACGTCAATATCTGCAAAGGCCTTTTCTCTATTGTTCTTTAACGCCACTAATTTGTTATTCATCGAGATATACCAGATGATCAAAATGACCGCGATACCCAACACAACATATAATGCTACCATAATATTTAATGATTAATTTTAGCTTAAAGATACAATTTTTGTTTCCAATTGTAACTTTTCGTCAAATTGTTGGTCTTACGGGTGAAACTTAATGGTAAATGACTGCAAAGGAGTATAATGTAGCGGTAGAAGATTATTCAGATAATATTTTTCGTTTTGCGTTGAAGCATTTGCGTAATGAAATGTCGGCAAAAGACATTGTGCAGGAAACATTTACAAAGGTTTGGATCAAGCACGAAGAGGTAAGCTACGACAAGGTCAAATCGTATTTATTTACTACCGCCTACCACGCGATAGTGGACTGGGTAAAAAAGGAAAAAAGATCCGGAGACATTGAACATGTCGAAGAAACAGCAAAAACACCTGCCAGCACATTTGATGTACAGGATGTCTTGACAACCGCATTGAACAAGCTTTCGGAAACACAAAAGTCGCTGGTTTTACTTCGCGATTATGAAGGGTACAATTATGCTGAAATTGGTGAAATTATGGGGCTGTCAGAAGCCCAGGTAAAAGTATATATTTTCCGTGCGCGTAAGGCACTCAAAGAATACATTAAAAGACTCGATCTGGTTATATAAAATGGAAAGGATAAGCATATTTAATTACGAAGCGTTTTACCTTGATTTTCTTGAAGGAAATTTAAGCAAGGAGGATACTGCTTTGTTGCGTGAGTTCCTTGAAGCTAACCCGGATTTAAAAATGGAAGATGAATCTTTGTTCGAGATTGAAGCCAGGGAAATAGTATTAGACAGCTCTTCAAAAGAGCAGCTCAAGCAACCATCATTAGAAGATGATATTACGACAGAAAATGTTTCGTTTTTTATGATTTCGGATGCCGAAGGATTGCTGAATGGTTTAAAATCAAAAGAATTAGAATTGTTTATCGGGCACGATAAAACACTCACCCGCGAAAAGGAGCTCTACGCAAAAGTTTATTTTAAACCTGACGAATCTGTTGTTTTTGGAGATAAGGACTCGTTAAAACGAAAAAGCACTATTGTTTTGTGGCCCTATATAAGTGCTGCAGCTGCAGCCTGCGTAATTGCATTTTTTCTGGTTTGGTCTTCGCAAAACAACGAAGGGATTAGCAAGAGTAGACAAACTCCTGTGGTCGCTGAGGATACAAATAAGGATAAGGAAGAGCAAAGACAGAATAGTTTTCCGAGCGATGAGATCGGAGATAAAGAAATCAATAATAACTCCCCGAAAAAGCCCAAAAACGAGGGGAGTAAACCAGCTCAAAAAACACAACAGAATAGTATAGAAGAGCAATTAGAGCTATCGCCTGTTCAGGAAATGGAAAAATTAAGACAAAAAAATCTAATTACTACGCTAGACGAAAAGCAAATAGAGCCTATTGCAAAAAGGGTATATTTAATTCCTGCGGCCGGTGAATCACACCAAGACTATGCAATGCTGCATTTTAGTGGGATGGATAATCCGATCGAGCCGATCACAAAAATGATCAGCAAGCAGACCAACAGCGAGGTTGATTTCAGAAGATCGAAAAAGTCAAAAAACAAACCCCATGGCTTTTTCCTCAAGATTGGGAAATTCGAACTCAGCAGAAAGAAACACTAGTATTTTATAAGGAGTTTTTTAACCCCGATATCATTTTGGCTCCTCTATAAAAGAACACTTTGTAAAAAATCCACATTGGATGGTTATATTTACTAATTACGAAGAAATCACCATCGAGCATTGAAAGAAACATCTTTTATAGAAGAAAACAAAGAGAAATGGTCTCGTTTCGAGGAGCTCTATAAATCAAAATCCAATGACCCCGAGGAACTCAGTGAATTATATACGGATATTACCGAAGATCTGAGCTTTGCGCAGACATTCTATAAAAGAAGAACCGTTCGGGCATACCTGAATCAATTAGCACAAAAAGTATATACAGGAGTGCACAAACAAAAAGGAGAGTCCTTAAGAAAGATCGTAACCGCCTGGAAGGTATCCATTCCTTTGGAAGTATATAGATCCCGCAAGAATTTACTTTTTGCATTGATTGTATTTTTAATTTCTGCTTTGATCGGTGTTGTTTCAACACATTTAGACCCGGATTTTCCGAGAGTTGTAATGGGCGACTGGTACGTGAATAATACAATTGAGAATATTCAATCCGGTAATCCATTAAAAGTATACGAAACAAACGATCAAATGGCCATGTTTGTGCTCATTACCACCAACAACATGAAGGTGGCATTTTTGACTTTTTTTGTTGGGTTCTTTTTCACACTCGGAACGCACATGCTGTTGTTTTATAATGGGGTGATGTTGGGGGCATTTCAGTATTTCTTTCATTCCAAAGGACTTTTAATTACCAGCTTTTTGGGGATTTGGATCCACGGCGCTTTTGAAATTTCCGCTATAGTATTGGCCGGGGGGGCTGGTATAACGGCCGGTAACGGGCTGCTGTTCCCAAAAAGTTATACGCGACTTCAATCCTTGCAGCTATCCACAAAAAGAGGACTCAAGATCATGATGAGCCTTGTTCCATTTATTATTTTTGCCGGTTTCCTTGAGAGCTTTGTTACGGCCAACTATCAAACACTACCAAATTGGTCGAAATGGATGCTGATACTATTTTCTTTTGCGATAATCCTGTTCTTTTATGTTTTCTATCCGATCTATGTGGCCAGAAAAAACCCCGAACTTCTCCATCGCGAAGAAGTTGAGAATTTCCACAAACGAAGGGATTTTGATTTTTTCAAAATCCGGGCTGTTAGTGAAGTGATCGCAGATTCATTTAGATTATACCGGGTACAATTCAAGAAAATAGCTAAAATTAACCTGCTACTAATTTTTCCCATTATTGCGATTGTCGTGTTTTTACAGGATTTAAATCACTATTTGTTGCTTGGCAATCAGTATTGGTACGATTGGGCAAGTCAGCTGGAGTTTATGATGGGGTATGGGTTTTTAAACACTCAGGATTATATAATCTTCTGTATTTGGACGGGTATTTTCGCCTTACTTTTTGCTTCTGTTTTTTGGAGCGTAAAGACTGTAGGTGAAGTATTTTCATGGAAGAGTTTTTCCCGCTATTTAAAAAACAGGTTTATTGGTATATGGTTGGGCAACCTCTTCTTATGCCTCATAGTTCTTATAATGCCCTGGTACTTTTTGATCCCTTTATTTTTTGTGCTTCCGTTCTTTTATCTTAATGCAGCTTCGATGGGCCTTGACGAAGGTAAATTCGTGATTCGATTTAAAAGAGGATTCAGATATGGGAAGCAACATTATGGAAAGAGCTTGTTACTTCTTTTGATCTTAACAGGTCTTGTCATCCTGATCTCACAGCCTATAGCCTTTGTATTCAGCATTCATAATTATTTTACTCAAGAACCATTGGTTAGGGACCTATTGGATATGCTGGCCGACTTTGTCAAGCGAGTAGCAGGCATATTCACCGATGATTATATGGTGTGGAGTAATGTTTGCAGGCAACTGGTTTATCTGGTGTTCATTCTTGGAATTTTACCTCTGGTGATAATAACAATGTCCTTTGGGTATTTCAACGCACAAGAAAAAACGGAAGCAACAGGGTTACGCAAAGCATTTGAAAAATTTGGCAAACGAAATCGATACAATGAAAAAGTATAGGGCGTGATCAATAAGGGGCTGTATATAGCATTATTTTTAATTCCGTTTCTCGGATTTTCTCAGGGCACGAAAGAAGAAATATGGAAAAAAGAAAAAGACCATCTTGAGTACCGAAAGGCCGAAAATTATGGTGGCCCGGACCATTGGTATGGGGAAGGCCCGGCGCCAATTACTCAGGATGAGTATGTGTCAACCAACAATGTTCTCGACCCGGCAGATAATAAAAAGAACCATGGGATACCCTATGATTCGGAGCACATAATAAAAGACAGAGAAAACACAAATAGTGAAGAGGATTTAGGTGGGGGAAATGGAGACCGTCCTTTTGATCCGAAAGTTAAAAAACCCGATCCATTAGAATTCCCGGATATTGATTTCCCCGATTTCGACACCCCAGACATTGACCTGCCGAAAATCGATCCCCCGACGATATCTCCAGCAGTGTGGAAAACTTTACTGGTTATATTTATTATTGTGGCATTGTTCCTAGTTGCGTATTTAATTATTAAGAATAGCAAACCACCCAACAAGAAAATAATTGTCGCTGTCGAAAATGATTGGAACCCTGAGGTTATTACTAAATCTGAACTTGATCTTCGGCTTGAAGAAGCGCTGAAAAACAAGGATTACAGAGGGTGCGTCAGAGTGTATTTTACTTTTATTTTAAAGGAGCTCATTCAAAAATCATGGGTGGTATGGAGACAAGAGAAAACAAACCATCAATACGTCCTGGAAATGCATAAAAACCCAGATTCTGATCGATTTAATGAATGTGTTCGGATATACGATCTGGTTTGGTACGGAGAGTACCAGATCAACGAAGAAACATTTAACTCGTTAAGGCCAACACTGGAAAAATATTACAGATCATTAAATGAATAAACAAAGCAAAATATTGCTGGTTGCCGGAATATTGGGGCTCATGATTTTCGTGGTCTGGTTGTTTGGTTCCGGAATCAAAGAGCCGAGCAAGAAAAAGACATTTGTGTCGGCGAGCTGGGAAGAAAAATTTGGGCTTACAGATAAAAACCCTCGCGGGCTTTATTTATTTTCACTTTTGGCAAAGACACATTTAAAAGGAGGGCATCACTTGGTGGAGATAAAAAATGGAATACAATTAGACACACTTGCAATTGCGAACAGCAAAAAGAAAACATTTTTATTCGTTGGCGAAAATTTTGGATTGAAAACAGAGGAGATCAACACTATTTTAAACCATGTAGAGAAAGGCTCTGATTTATTTTTGTCGTATACCGATTTAACAGAAAACCTTTATCCAAAGCTGTTTAAGGAGTATAACGTTCGTTACGATTATGCTTCTGAGATTAATATTTATGCCAACAAGCATAAATACAGTATGATCAATTTATTTCAAAACGACACCATAGCAAAGAACTGGATGGCATTTGGAAAAACAACATATAACAATACGCACAAGAGCATATCTTCTTTTATGGGAATGGATAATTATGTTAAAGTAAACATGGGAGAAGGCGCGGTTTTTTTGCATACAACCCCAACGGCGTTCTTTAATTATCAATTAAAAAGGACGCAAGGGTTCAAATACGCAGTACAGGTAATCGATGAGCTTTCTCAAGACAGGGACATATACCTCTTAGAACTCGGGAGGCTTTCCGAAAATTATGGAAACATTACAGAGGGATTAACAGAAGAAACAACAGAAGAAAAAGGGCGGAAAGACGACAGTTATTTGCGGTTATTGTTTGAAAACACGACACTTTTATCGGCATTTTTACTCTCGTTTTTGGGATTGATTCTATTTGTTATTTTCCGATCAAAAAGAACGAGGCCATTGGTCGTCTTTCAAGAGAAGAAAAAAGACATGACCCTTGCTTTTGCAGAAACGATTACGTCTATTTATTTCGCGAAACGCAATCCTTACGGACTTCTTCAGGTGCAGAAA
>Ga0315334_10000316_pt1 | contig 29639 bp, 29 predicted proteins | sample M150034915metaG_FD_205555 | JGI IMG/M metagenome (GOLD analysis project Ga0315334, IMG submission 205555) | Ammonia-oxidizing marine archaeal communities from Monterey Bay, California, United States - M1 500m 34915 | ecosystem: Environmental > Aquatic > Marine > Intertidal zone | place: USA... | reverse complement strand
ACAATTTTAAGGAAATTGAAAAAGCTATCAAAATGGCATTGGTATCTAACCTACCCTCACTTATAGCATGTAAAACTACAATTGGTTTGGGAGCACCAACCAAATCAGGACAATCATCTGCTCATGGATCTCCATTAGGTAAGGAAGAAATAGTAGAAATGAGAAAATCTCTTAATTGGAATTATGAGCCTTTTGAAATTCCTCCTGAAATTAAAGATGCGTGGCGTCTAGTAGGATTGAAAAACACTTCAACAAGAAAAAATTGGGAAGATCGACTTAATAAGATAGATGAAAAAAAAGGAAAAAAGTTTAAAAATACAATTAAAGGAAGTATACCTTTCGGCCTAAACAATGTCATCACGGACCTAAAAAAAAGATTTGCTAATGAAGAACCTAATTGGGCTACAAGAAAATCATCTCAAGAGGTGCTGGAAGCTATCAATCCAATAATTGAAACTACAATAGGTGGCTCTGCAGACTTAACTGGCTCAAACAATACAAAAACAAAAGACCTTGGAGTATTAAGCAAGGATAATTTTCAAGGTAGGTTTATTCATTACGGAATAAGAGAGCATGCTATGGCTGCAGCGATGAATGGAATGGCATTACACAAAGGGATAATACCTTATTCAGGAACTTTTTTAGTTTTTTCTGATTATTGCAGACCCGCAATAAGACTGGCTTCGCTTATGAAATTAAAAGTTATACATGTCATGACTCATGACTCGATTGGTTTAGGAGAAGATGGTCCTACACATCAACCTATCGAACATCTTCCAAGCCTAAGAGCAATACCAAATTTGAAGGTATTCAGGCCTGCTGATGCAACCGAGACAGCTGAGTGTTGGCAATTGGCAATTGAAAATTCTGGGCCTAGTATTATTGCACTCAGTCGACAGAGTTGCATTCATGTAAGAAATACATATGAAGAAAATAACAAGAGCGGATTTGGAGGTTATGAACTTAGTCCTAACACGGAAGATGCCAAGGTTAATATTATTGCTACAGGAAGCGAAATATCTATAGCCTTAGAAGTAAAAGATGAGCTTGAAAAGGAAAAAATAAGCGTACGAGTAATATCAATGCCTTGCTTTGAAATTTTTGATCAACAAGATGAAGAATACAAAGAATTAGTTTTGGGAAAGAATGGAATCCGAGTAGGGATAGAAGCTTCAATAGGAATGGGATGGAATAAATACCTAGGAGATAAAGGGGTTTTTATTGGAATGAACAGTTTTGGTGCTAGTGCACCCTCAGATGACCTTTTCAATCATTTTGAAATTAATAAAGAAAGTGTAATAAAAAGGATTAAAAGTTATCTATAACATTTTAGGATGAAGATATGGCTATAAAACTCGCAATAAATGGTTTTGGAAGAATCGGAAGATTAGTATTAAGAGCAATAATTGAGTCCAATAGGAAAGACGTTAAGGTTATAGCAATTAACGATCTTGGCACTCCTGATTCCAATGCTCATCTGCTACAATATGACTCTGTTCATGGGATTCTTCCTCAGAAAGTCCGCGCAACAAAATCAACAATCAATGCAGGAAAAGGACCTATAAAAATCTTTTCTGAAAGGAATCCTGAAGACCTTCCATGGAAAGAGCTAAATATAGATATAGTCATGGAATGTACTGGGATATTTACCTCAAAGGAAAAAGCTCAACTTCATTTAAATGCAGGTGCTAAAAAAGTTTTGATAAGCGCTCCTTCTAATGATGCAGACATTACTGTAGTTTATGGAGTCAATCATAATAAAATAAGGAAAAGCCATAAAATAATCTCTAATGCTTCTTGTACTACTAACTGTCTTGCTCCAGTCGCAAAGGTATTAAATAGGCTATGCGGCATAAATCAGGGCTACATGACCACTGTTCATGCATTCACTGGAGATCAAAGTTTATTGGATGTTCTTCATTCCGATCCAAGAAGAGCTAGGGCGGCCTCACAATCTATAATCCCGTCCTCTACTGGCGCCGCAAAAGCAGTTGGTCTTGTTTTACCAGAATTACAAGGAAGGTTAGATGGAACTGCAGTTAGAGTGCCTACACCTAATGTTTCTATGATTGATTTGGTTTTTAATGCAAAAAAGAAAACTGATATTGAATCTATAAACAATGCTATGATCAGAGCGTCAAGCAAAGAGCTCAAGGGCGTACTTGCAGTAGAGAATAAACCTTTGGTCTCAATTGATTATAATCATAACCCTCATAGCTCTATATTTGATCTCACCCAAACTCAAGTTATTAAAGGAAAGCTTGGAAGAGTTTTAAGTTGGTATGATAATGAATGGGGATTTGCAAATCGTATGAGCGACACTGCATCAGTTGTCGGAAAATTAATAAAAAAATAGATAATGCCAACTCTCAGGAATCTCGATCAACTTTTAAAACAAAACTTAAAGGGTAAAACTGTTCATATCAGAGTAGACCTCAACCTTCCTATTAATGAAGGAAAAATATTAGATAAAACTAGAATTAATAACTTCTTACCAACCATTAAGGAGATCATCAAAAAAGAATGTAAAATATCTTTACTGTCTCATTTTGGTAGGCCAAATGGGAATGTAGATAAGAAAATGAGTTTAAAGATGTTGATTCCTGACCTTCAGAAATCTTTCAGACAAGAAGTAAGATTTTCTAAATCATGTATTGGTGAAGAACCAAAAAGGATATTAGAAAAAATACCTAATAAAAGTATCGTTCTTATGGAAAACACAAGATTTCACAAAGGTGAAGAAAAGAATTTTAAGAAATTTAGTTTGGAATTAGCAAGATACGCTGATTTTTTCATAAATGATGCCTTTTCAGTATCCCATAGATCACATGCTTCAGTAACTGGAATATCAGAAATTTTACCTTCCTTTGCAGGTAGATCTCTAGAAAAAGAAACAGCAATGATTTCAAAATTTTTGAATGCTAAAAGTAAGAAAAGAGTCGCCATTATTGGAGGTTCAAAAATTTCAACAAAAATATCCCTAATTAATCATTTGTCGAAAAGAGTAGACGTCATTGTAATTGGAGGAGCTATGGCAAATACCTTCCTTCTTGCAAAGGGATATAATATAGGAAAGTCAATATTCGAAGTTAACATGATTAAAGAAGCAAAAAAAATTATGAGGACAGCCAAAAAACAGGGTTGCGAAATTATTCTTCCTGTGGATGTAGCTGTAGCTAATGATTTTAAAAAAGGAAAAGATTACAAATTATATAATATAGATAAGGTTCCAGATGATGGTTTAATTTTAGATATTGGAAAAAAAACAATAGGAATTATAGAAAAAAGTCTATCAAACTGCAGTGACGTAGTTTGGTGTGGGCCTCTTGGCCTTTTTGAATATAAACCATTCGACATTGGAACCACATCAATAGCAAGATACATTTCTAACTTAACAAATAGGAATATGATTACTTCTTTTGCAGGAGGAGGTGATACAATTGCAGCTCTAAGACAATCAAATTGTATAGGCGGCCTAACATATATTTCGTCCGCTGGAGGCGCTTTATTAGAAATGTTAGCTGGAAAAAAATTGCCAGGTTTAGAAATTTTGATGAGATAAAAAAGGTGAAAGAATGAGTAACTTAAAAGAAATCGCGAATCAAATGGTTGTTAGAGGAAAAGGTATACTAGCAGCTGATGAGAGTTCAGGGACAATCAAGAAGAGATTTGACAGTATTAATGTTGATTCTAACGAAGAAAATCGTAGGAACTATAGAGAAACTCTATTTCGATCGACCGATGCAATGGAAAACTATATATCTGGTGTAATACTTTTTGACGAAACCATTAGACAAAAAAGTAAAGATGGAACTCCTTTAGCAGAGGTAATTTCTAAATCTGGATCGCTCCCAGGCATAAAAGTTGATACCGGCGCAAAGAATTTAGCACTAAATAATAGTGAAAAGATTACTGAGGGTTTAGATGGATTACGTGAAAGACTCCAGGAATATTATCAGCTGGGGGCTAAATTTGCTAAATGGAGATCGGTTATAACTGTTAGTAAAGATATCCCAAGTGAATTATGCATTCATTCTAACGCACATGCCTTAGCTAGATATGCCGCTTTATGTCAAGAAAATGACATTGTTCCTATAGTTGAACCAGAAGTATTAATGGACGGAGATCATGATATAAATAGATGTTCTGAAGTAACAAAATTGACTCTTGATAGGGTTTTTAAAGAATTGGTTGCTCACGGTGTTGATCTCAAAGGAATATGCCTAAAGCCAAATATGGTGATTAATGGATCATTATCTAAAACAAAATCTTCACCAGAAGAAATAGCATCAAAAACTACTAGTTGTTTTCAAGAGGTTGTTCCAGACAGCGTTCCAGGAATCGTCTTCTTGTCAGGAGGACAAACAGAAATTGAAGCTACTGAAAATCTCAATGCCATGAACAGAATAGGAGAATTTCCTTGGAATTTAAGCTTCTCTTATGGTAGAGCGCTACAAGCTTCAGCCTTAAAAGCTTGGGACGGAAAAGAAAGTAATGAAAGATTATCTTCCAAAGCTTTCTCTCATAGAGCAAAAATGAATTCTCTCGCAACGTTGGGGCAATGGAGTCAAGATAAAGAGGTTTAGAAATATTGAATGAAAATTAATGGAAATGAAATAAGACCAGGTAATGTCATTCGGCATAAAGATGTTATATGGATTGCTATAAAGATATCTCATGTAAAACCAGGAAAAGGGGGAGCATTCGCTCAAGTTGAATTAAAAAAAGCTTCTGACGGAACAAAATTAAATGAACGATTCAGATCATCTGAAACAGTAGAAAAACTCAGACTTGAAAGTAAAAAATATCAATTTCTTTTTCTTGAAGACAAGACCGCGCATTTTATGGACAATGAAACTTTTGAACAAATTCAACTCTCAACTGATATTTTGGAGGAAAGGTTATCATTTCTTCAAGAAGGAATAGAATTAGAAATAGAAAGTTTTGAAGGAGATCCAATAAATATAGTGTTCCCAGACCAAGTTTCTTTATGTGTCACCGAAACTGAACCTACTGTCAAAGGACAGACAGCTGCAGCATCTTATAAACCTGCTAAACTTGAAAATGGATTAAGAGTAATGGTTCCTCCTTTCATTGAGATTGGCGAAAATATTATTATTAACACTTCAGATTTATCCTATATAAAACGTACAGAATAATGCCTTCTCCCCTTCTAAATGTTATCATAAAAGCAGCCAAAAAAGCTTCTACAAGACTCAGAAGAGACTTTAACGAATTGGAAAACCTTCAAGTTAGCACTAAAGGTCCAGCAAATTTTGTCTCTTCAGCAGATATACGAACTCAAGAAATCATTTTTAATGAGCTCTTCAAAGCAAAACCTGATTGGTCCTTTATCATGGAAGAAAAAGCCAGTGTCCAATCAAAAACCTCAAATAATAGATTTATTATTGATCCTATTGACGGTACTACTAACTTCTTACATGGGAATCCTAATTTCTCCATTTCTATAGCAGCCGAGGTAGAGGGGAAGCTAGAGATGGCAATGGTTTATTCACCAATCACCGATGAACTTTTTATAGCCGAAAGAGGTAAAGGAGCATATTTAAACGATAAAAGAATAAGAATAGCAGGAAGAAAAGAATTATCAGAGTCAGTAATAGTGACGGGAATTCCACATCTTGGAAGAGGTGATCCTTTAATTTTTATCAAAGAGCTTGAGGAATTTATGCCCTTAGTGGCCGGCATAAGGCGTTCTGGCTCTGCTGCTTTAGATTTAGCTTGGTTAGCCGCAGGTAGATACGATGGTTTTTGGGAAAGAAATCTATCTGAATGGGATGTTGCAGCAGGAATCTTACTCGTTAAGGAAGCCGGGGGTATAGTTACAGGAATTAACGGCAGTAAAGATGATCTTTTAAAAGGTAATATTCTTGCTGGTAATGAAAGAATCCATGATTTATTGTTAAAAAAGATTAACAATATCTGATATCTAAACAAGAATTCTCTTGCAAGTTTATCAATGTTACAATATATAAATCTGAATTTTAGAGGTTAAAATGAAAAAGGATACACATCCCAATTATCATAATATAAAAGTTGAAATGACTGATGGTACTGTCTTTGAAACCCGTTCAACTTGGGGTCAAGAAGGCGAAACCCTAAAGTTGGACATTGATCCAATATCTCATCCTGCTTGGATAGGAGGAGGTCATAAAATGGTTGATCGTGATGGAAGAGTAGGTAGATTTAATAAAAAATTTGAGGGATTTCTTGGAGAAACAAAGAAGCCTGTTCAGAAAAATGAAGATGGGAGCAAAAGCTCTTTGGGCGAACCAAAAGAAGAGTAGTTTTTTATTGATTAGAGTTTTATAAATAAAAGAATTATTTAAAAACATCTTCCGCGCTTCTTTTGGAGTTCTCCTTTGATTTTATTTTCTCTGAACATCTTATTATTTCTCTTTCAAGAATATTAATTCGCAAACCCAACTCTTCAATAGATAATTCATCCAGACTTTCCTTATTTATTGCCGGCAATGTTGGTTTTTTTTCTATTAGCTCTTCATCCATAATTGTCATAACCTTCTATATTAAAAAGAATAACCATTTATTAAATTAAAATTATATAGAAAAATTTAGATTTATCTATGTTATAGAACTTTTACAAAATATGTTTTATCCTATATATAGCTATCTTTTAAATTAGGAGAATAATGATGTCTCAACCACTTATGCCTAAAGCAACAGCGGTTTGGCTAATAGAAAATACAGTTCTTACTTTTGAACAAATTGCAGATTTCTGTGATCTGCATCTTCTTGAAGTTCAAGGTATAGCTGACGGTGATGTTGCAAGCGGTATAAAGGGTGCTGATCCCATTGCCGCAGGACAGTTAACACGGGCAGAAATAGAAAAATGCCAAAAGAATACTGAAAGCAAGCTACATGCTGTAGAAAAAAGGGAAGATCTACCTAAAGTTAAAAGAAGAATTGGCCCTAAATATACCCCTTTATCAAAAAGACAGGAACGTCCTGACGCTATCTTTTGGCTTGTAAGAAATCATCCTGAATTGCAGGACGCACAAATTTCTCGACTTGTTGGAACAACAAAAAACACTATTCAATCTATTAGGGATAGAACTCATTGGAATTCTTCCTTTTTGAATCCCGTTGATCCAGTTTCTTTGGGCATATGTTCTCAAATTGACCTAGATAAAGAAGTTATAAAAGCGTCCAAGAGAAATGAAAATCAGAGAAAAAAGGAAGCAAAAAAAGAATCATCTGCCACTAAAATAGACTCCTTAGAAGAAGAGAATGTTATTGAAACCTTAGAAGAAGAATCTAATGAGCAAGTTGCCCATGAAAACAAAATTGAAGAGAAAAATTATGATGCAGATAACGTTTTTTCGAAATTAAAAGAATTAAAAGAATTAAAAGAAGAATAAATTTTAAGGATTAAGATTTTTGGCAAGCCAACCTCAAAAGAAAGCTCTTATCTCTATTGTAATGGGAAGTCAATCAGATTGGGAAACGATGAAAGAGGCAGCAGATTTTCTAAAAGAATTGAATATCCCTTATGAAAAAAAAATAATATCAGCACATAGAACACCCAAAAGGCTTTATAGTTTCTCTAAAAAAGCTAAAAAATCTGGTTTAAAAGTTATAATAGCTGGCGCAGGAGGCGCAGCTCACCTTCCTGGGATGGTTGCCTCGCTAACATCTTTGCCTGTTTTGGGAGTGCCAATAGAAAGTAAATCTCTAAAAGGAATAGACAGTCTTTTGTCTATAGCTCAAATGCCGGCAGGCGTACCCGTGGGAACATTGGCCATTGGAAAAGCTGGTGCGAAGAATGCTGCCATTTTAGCTGTATCAATAATTTCTCTTTCTAACAAATTCTATGAAAAAAAGATCGAAAATTGGAGAGAGAATTTAACAGAAAATGTTCCTTTAAGCCCTACAAATGAGTAAAAACGTTATTGTTGGAATTTTTGGTGGTGGTCAACTGGGTATGATGCTTTGCGAAGCCGCAAAAAAATTGAAAGTTAGAACCCATATTTTTTGTCCAGATACAAATGCACCCGCTCAATTTCATTCAGATTTTTTTACTAACGCTGATTACATGAATGAAGACGCTGTTTTGCAATTTGCAAAATCCGTTGATTTTATAACATATGAATTCGAGAACATTCCTTTAGAGACCATTAATAGTCTAACTAACAAATCAAAGATAAGGCCTGGGAAATTAAGTCTAGAAAAAAGCCAAGACAGATTATTAGAAAAAATATTTCTAGACAGCTTAAATATTAAAATAGCACCTTATGTTCAAGTAACTTCACCAGAAGATATTTCAAAAGCACAAGATAAGTTTGGAGAAAGCATTCTAAAAACCCGTACCTTGGGATATGATGGAAAAGGTCAGATAAAAATAAAAAAAACAATTGATCCAATTTTCTATTTCAAAGAAGTAAAATCTAAATCAATAATAGAAAAAAAAATTGATTTCGAGTTTGAGGTTTCACAAATAATAGCGAGAGACTCTTATGGAAATATTGCAATATATCCAATTGTGAGAAACATTCATGAAAATCATATTCTTAAGCATACTTTTGCGCCCGCAGCATTGGAGGAAGATTTAGCAACTAAGATTCAAGAAATATCTAGGATCATTATTAAAGAGTTGAATCATGTTGGAGTCCTTTCAATTGAATTTTTTGTAACAAAAGGCGATGTTTTGGTTAATGAAATAGCTCCCAGGGTTCATAATTCTGGCCACTGGACCATCGAAGGATGTTCTGTTAGTCAATTTGAACAGCATTTAAGGTGTGTAATAGATGAAGAAGTACAAGATCCATCTTTTTTATTTGATGCTCACATGATTAATATAATCGGAGATGAAATAAAGGCTTGGACTAATAAAAGCGAAGAATCTAATGAATTTGTTCACTTATACAAGAAAAAAAATATTAAAGATGGCAGAAAGATGGGCCACGTTACATACATATATGAAAAAGATGAGTTACCCAAAAACCTTTAATTTCATTATATTTATTTCAAAACTAGACATTATTAATGACTTTTGATAATCAGAAGCCTTGTTATAAGGAATTATATTTTTTATGGAAGTTTCAGTTCGAGACAATAATGTAGAGCAAGCACTCCGTGTGTTAAAAAAGAAGATGCAAAGAGAGGGTATTTTTCGAGAAGTTAAATTGAGAAATAGCTACGAAAAACCTTCTGAAAGGAAAGCTCGAGAAAAATCTGAGGCTATCCGCAGAGCTAGAAAACTTTCACGTAAAAGAGCTATGCGAGAAGGATTAATTCCTATGCCAAAAAAGACACCCTATAATAAAGAATTCTAATTTTTATAAATTTGAGGATATTTCTTCTGTCATTTTCTTTGCATCTGACAATAACATCATAGTATTTTCCTGATAAAACAAATCATTATCAATACCTGCATAGCCAATACCTAGACTCCTTTTAACAAAAAGAACTGTCTTTGCGTTTTCTACTTCTAATATTGGCATTCCGTATATTGGACTCTGAGGATCATTCTTTGCTGCGGGGTTGGTAACATCATTTGCTCCAAGAACAAAAGCTACGTCTGTTTGAGAAAAATCCGAATTTATTTCATTAAGTTCAAATATTTCATCATAGGAAACATCTGCTTCTGCCAACAAAACATTCATATGTCCTGGCATTCTTCCAGCAACTGGATGAATAGCAAAAGAAACCTTAATACCCATTTTTTTCAGTTTATCAGTCATTTCTTTTAAAGCATTTTGAGCTCTTGCAACTGCCATGCCATATCCTGGAACAATTATTATAGAACTAGCATTTTTTAATATGAAAGAGGCATCATCTGCCGATCCTATCTTAACAGGTTTATTTTCATTGCTAGATATTCCGATCGATTCTTCCCCAAAACCACCCATAATCACGGCTATAAAGGAGCGATTCATCGCTTTACACATAATGTAGGATAGAATTGCTCCTGAAGAGCCTACCAATGCACCAGTTATAACTAACGCAAGATTTCCTAAGGTGAAGCCTATAATTGCTGCAGCAAAACCTGAATAAGAGTTTAGCATTGAAATTACAACAGGCATATCTGCTCCACCGATTGGAATGATCAACAATAGACCGAGAGACAAAGCTAAAATTGTTATAATTAAAAATAATATGGTGTGATTAAATTGAATCTCGAAAAACATAGAAAAAGCGCCAATAAGAAAAATACCGAAAAGTAAGATATTTAATAGATGTCTAAATGGTAAGATAACGGGAGCACCAGTCATAGTCCCTTGAAGTTTCAAAAAAGCAATCACAGAACCTGAAAAAGTTATTGATCCAATTAAAATACCCAATAGCATTTCTATTAAACTAGAAACTTTAATTTGGTCCTCATAAATAAGTCCAAATGATTCAGGAGATAAAAACGCCGCCCAGGCTACACAAACTGCGGATAATCCTCCCATAGAGTTTAACGCGGCTACCATCTGAGGCATGTCCGTCATCGCGACTTTCTTTGATAAGATTCCACCTATTGTTGCACCTATAGTTATTCCTGAAACGATAAGAATCCAGTTAATCAAATGGTGATTATCAAGATTTACAATTGTAACAAGAAAAGCCAAAAACATTCCAAACATGCCTAGATAATTACCTACACGCGCAGTCTCTGGTGATGAAAGGCTCCTTATAGCCAAAACAAATAAGATACCTGATGTAAGATATAGAATGGATGTTAGGTCATTACTCATCTTTTCTAACCTTTTTCTTATACATTCCAAGCATTCTTTGGGTCACAAGGAAACCTCCAAAAATGTTAATTGATGCAAATATGAGAGCAAAAAAGGAAACAATTCTAGATATTAAGCCTAAAGGACCCTCAATATCTGCGCCTATGGCAATTATAGCTCCAACAATAATTACTGCAGAAATAGCATTCGTGACAGACATAAGAGGAGTGTGAAGTGCAGGTGTTACTGACCATACTACATAATAGCCAATAAAGACTGCCAAAACAAAAATACTTCCGTAAAAAACTATCGGACTTATGTCCATAACCTTATCCTATTTTAATTATTAAAATCTTCACGAATTTTACTATCCTTTACTATGGACGTAGTGGATACCACTTCGTCATCTAAACAAATCTTGTCTTTATTTTTAGGATCTACAAGAAGTTCTAAAAATGAGAATAAATTTCTTGAATAAAGGTTTGAAGCATCGGGCGCAATACCACCTATTAATGATAAATCTCCAACAATTTTTATATCATTCACCTCTACAATTTCTCCTGATTTGGATAACTCACAATTTCCTCCATATTCTATTGCCATATCCACAATAATCGAGCCTGCTTTCATTGACAAAGCTTCTTGTTCACTTATCAAAATAGGAGCCTTTTTTCCCGGTACAAGTGCAGAGCAAACTATTATGTCTTGATTTTTAATATGTTCAGCAACTAATTTTCTTTGTTCCTTTAGATGCTCTTCGGACATTTCTTTAGCATATCCTGAATCATCCTCTGCATCCTCATCTGTGTCTACCATTATAAAAGATGCTCCCAAGCTTTCACATTGTTCTGCTGCTGCTTTCCTAACATCAGTTGCTGAAACTACAGCTCCTAGCCTTTTTGCTGTAGCTATAGCTTGAAGTCCCGCAACACCAACTCCCATAATAAAGACTTTTGCGGGAGCCACAGTTCCAGCGGCAGTCATCATCATCGGCATAGATTTAGAATAAAGAAAACTCGAAAGAATTATTGCACGATAACCAGCCAAATTTGATTGTGAGGACAAAGCATCAATTTGTTGAGCTCTAGAAATTCTAGGAACTAATTCCATAGAAAAAGCGTTTATAGATTTTCTAGCTAACAATTTTAAAATATCTTTATTTCTATAAGGATTTAATAGCCCTACTAAATTTGTATGTGGTTTTAAATCAGAGAGAATCTCTTCACTGGGCATATTAACTGACAAGAGTATACCGCTATTATCAAGAATTTGATCTAAGTTAGAGATTTTAGCTCCTACATCTTCATAAGCTTTGTCTGAAAAAAGACTTGCGCTACCCGCTTTGGTCTCAATATAAACTTCATGTCCTTTCGATATAAGTTTCTTAGCAATGTCTGGGACCAATGCAACTCTTTTTTCGAGAGGATCTCTTTCTTTTATTGCTGATATTTTCATAAACCCGATCTAAAACAAAAAACAAGAACACTGTGTTACGATATTAAATTTAAGTTTTCTAGTTATTTTTGAAATTTTTCTTTCCAGTCTTTGTAACTCATATCGTAAACAATCTCTCTTGCTTGCTCTAGAGATACTTCTTCATTAAGAGCGATAGCTTCTTCTCTATACCATCTGGAAAGACAGTTTCTACAAAACCCAGCTACATTCATTACATCAATATTTTGTACATCTGTCCTTTTTTGAAAATGTTTTATGAGCCGTCTAAAAGCTGCAGCCTCTATTAAAAATTTTTTATCCTCATCCATTTTTTAACCTATCAATCATTTTGATGTTATTATTGGTTCATAATCTTCATATTGACCATATTTTATCTGATATAAAATTAAATCCTAATAAAACTAATGCAGACTCTTCGTCCAGAAAATATACATTTGTGCAAACATCCTAGGATTTTCTTTTTCTAGCTCTTGCCAGTTCTTTAAATCAGAAATATTTAAATCATTCGGATATTTAGTTTTATAAAAGTCCTTGTAACTTTGATATTGATTATCAAATTCTATAAATTCTAATCCTACTTTATCTAACAAGTCAAAAACTTCGATTAAACTATAATTTACTTCTCTTGGATGGAATAGAAGATCACGAATATCATAAGCAGAATAAAAATCTGGGCTTCTTTGAACAAACTCCGTTCCTAAAAGCCTTTTATCATTACTTTTAATTAAATTTCTAACCCTTCTTATATCATTAATGCTATTCCTATATCCAAATTCGTTAATTTTATTCTGTAGGCTTACAATTTCTTTTCTAGCAAGGGAACTGTATAATGCTAGTTTGATAACTCCATCTTGTTTTAACAATTTTTTCAAAACATTTAAGCCTTCTTCGGGTTTATCAAGATGATGAAGAACCCCGCACGATGTTATGATATCAAATTTCTTATTGAAATTTCCTAGATTTAAAATATCAGACTGTAAAAATTCAATGTTCGTTATTGAGCTTTCATGCATCTTTTTTTTGGCATAACATAAACTTGGTAAGCTGAGATCAACTGCTAAAATCCTTGAATTAGAGAAAAGGCTTGCCATGTTTACTGCTTCTTGACCTGTGCCGCATCCTGCAACTAAAATCTCGTATTCATTGTCAAAGGAGATTTTATTCTCTAGATACCTAGAAGTATAACCGAATGTAACAGATTGTTCTTGAGTATTGATATTTAGCCTGCCCTTCCACCTTGGATAAGGATAATTCTCATATTGGTCCTTAACTTTCTTAGATACATCATCTGTGATTTCACCAAATCTTTTTATTGAAGGTGAAATTTCACTGACCTCAATAGACTCTTCTATTTGAGCTACAATGATTTCTTTCAAGCTATCCGGGAATGAATCTTTGTTTTTGATTAACCACTTATAAATTTTCTCTTCTTCTTTATAAGGGTAATAACACCCCATTATTATAATCTCCAAAATATTAGGTTCTCTATTATTTTCGATTGAAAGAGATATAGAATAAATCAAATCCCGCAAGAACTTTTTCTCTTGCTCTGAAACATTCCAAATAAAACCATTGTATTCACACTGAATATTTATGTAACTAGCAATATTAATAATATTAGATTTCGAATCTCCTTCAAAAAACTTATAGCTTTCAAGAATAAATTTTCTTAATTTGGTGTAAATATTTTCCGAATATCTAGACATTACTAAATTGGTCTTAAGGTATTGACCAATAACACTTGAACTCATCTTAGTAAGAAAATCACTATTAGTTAATATTTCTGGATAATCATCTATTAGAATGGAAATGAATTCTTCATTCCAAATAATGTTATTCTCCTTTTTAAGATTTTTTGGCAAACTATCTCTATCAAAATCTTTAAAAATAAATTTCAGAAAATCCATCTGCGTTGCTGGTAAATGGGAATTAGAAAACAAAAGCTTTGAAAGTGCAGATAAAATCTGGCTACTATCATCGGGATAATCTTTATCTTGTAATCTGTTCAGAGAATCGCAAAAAACCTTTCTCGCAGAAAGAAATCTAACAGAACTTGATTCTGAATTTATAACTTTAGAAGAGCATTCTAGAGATTTAACATATAAATTGCTTTTAAAGTACATCATACCTAAATTAGCTATTCCCATAACATTTGGTTCTATTCGCATTGCCTCTTCAAGTGCTAATATTGCTTCTTTTCTCTTCCCAATAGACCAGTAAAGAGCGGAGATATTATTTAAAGACCGAAAGCTTGGTTTAATGGAAAGAGACTTTTTATAGGATTGAACAGCTTGATCGTTTCTGCCTAACTTCTGAAAAATTAAACCTTGGCTAAATAATGTGTCAACATCTTTGGGTTCAATTTCTATGGCAGCATTAATCAACTCAAGAGCTTTATCAAAATTCTTTTGCTCTAATAATTTTATTGCTTCCGCTTTTAGATCAGAATATTTTTTCATATCAAGCCAATTTAATTTCTAAATTTTATTCCCTAAAACAAAGTATTGGAACCAAAAAATTTTTCTTCAAATATCTCTTTATTTTTTTCATTCAATAGTAATGGTTTAGACAACAAATTAGCCATATTAAGAACCTTATTTTGATCCGTAATCAAATCTTGTTTAATTTCTATTAACAGGTGAGGTAGACCCCTTGATGTTGCATGCTTATAAAGGGTATCGTTTCTTAACCTTCCGGAATAAGGTTTGTTATCTCCTATTTTTAGATTCTCATTTTCTTTAAAATACCGTAAGAAGATTTTGATCATTCTGTCGTCTTTATCCCACAAGAAGCCCAAGTCAAATGATCTGTCTTTTCCCTTCCATGATGATGAAAAGCTATGAATGGAGACTATGCAAGGGAAAAGTCCTTTTTCTCTGGCTCTATTAATACATTCTTCAATCTTTCTATGATAAGGCCTATAAAACTTGTTAATTCTATACTTCCTCTCTTCTTTTTCTTTCTTTAGGTCATCGTAAATATTCCCAGGAATTTTATTTCTGTCAGATATTTTCATTATTAAGGTTCGATCGTCCAACCCACGATTTGGATCAACTAACAGCCTCGAAAAACCAGACATTATTAAAGGACATTCGAGAATATCAGCAAGACTAATTGCAACTTCCCTCGCTCCAATATCGTAAGCAATATGGGTGTCTAAAACTGATTCACCTAAACCAAGATTATTATATTCTTGAGGAATAAAATTTGATGCATGGTCACATATTACAAGAAAGTTACTTTCTTTATCTCCATTAAAAATATTTATCATTTTTTTATCGCTTATATGAAAACATAAAATATATCAAAAAGATTTTAACAAAAATTTTTCTAATCTGTTACAAGGTAATCATGAATATTAAAGAAATGGTTCAAAGAAAGACAAAAATTCTTGCTACGCTTGGGCCCTCCTCTAGTACTATTAAAAAAATAATTCAATTATCAAAAGCTGGCGCTAATGCATTTAGACTCAATTGTTCTCACTTGGATGAAAAAGATCTTGTTGATTATATTAAAAAAATCAGAAGAGCAGAAGAGCTATTAAAAAAACCTATAGGTATCTTAGTTGATTTACAAGGGCCTAAAATTCGTATTGGTCCAATTGATGAAGAAGAAAATTTCCTAACAAAAGGAGATATATTCATACTAGATTCCTATAAAGATCTTGGAAACAACAAAAGAGTATTTTTACCTCACAAAAAAATATTTTCTTCCGTAAAAAAGGGTCAGCTTATCTTATTAGATGATGGTAAAATCCATCTAGAAGTTATAAATGTTAAAGCAACTCAAATTAAGACTAAGGTTCTACAGGGTGGTTTATTAAGATCAAATAAGGGCATTAATCTACCTCAAACTGCTCTTAGGACATCAGCACTATCTTCAATAGATAAGAAGTTTGCAAATCTCGCAGTAGATGAGGGTGTTGACTGGATAGCGTTATCTTTTGTTCAAAAACCTAGTGATATTAAAGATTTAAAGAAAATTTGTACCAATAAGGTATCAATAATGGCTAAAATTGAAAAACCCTCCGCGTTAAACTATATTGATGAAATCGCTGACCTTGTAGATGGCATAATGATAGCAAGGGGAGATTTAGGTGTGGAGTTACCAATTGAATCTGTTCCTGGTTGGCAAAAAAAAATAATACGTGTTGCAAGAATGAAAGGTAAACCTGTGGTCGTCTCAACACAAATGCTTGAATCCATGACATCTTCATTAATGCCAACTAGAGCAGAAGTTTCTGATGTTGCTAACGCTGTCTTTGAAGGAGCAGATGCTGTAATGTTGTCTGCTGAATCTGCATCTGGGAATTATCCAGTAGAAACTGTTCAGATGATGAATAAAATTGCACTTAATATTGAAAATGATGATAATTACAATATTATTCTATCGCGGCAACTAGAACAGACACCTGATACTACTCCTGATGCGATAGCAACGGCAGCTAAAACTTTAGCAGACGAATTATCATCGCCAATTATTGTATGTTATACAGAATCAGGCTCGACTGGTATCAAGGTATCGAGGGTAAGACCTAGCCAAACAATATTAACAATCACCCCGGTTATTGAAACAGCGAGAAAACTTTCATTAACATGGGGTGTTCTTTGTTATCTTCAAAAAGATGAAAGTGATCTTGAACATATGATAGAGCTTGCAAAAATAACGGTAAAAAAGAGTGGTTTAGCTTTCACTGGGGACAAAGTTGTTATAACAGCAGGAGTGCCACTGAAGGTTCAAGGAACGACAAACCTAATAAGAGTAACAACAGTAAAATAAAAATGCTTTTTAGCCCTGACGCGCCTTAAAACGTTTGTTATTTTTATTTATGACATAAAGACGACCTTTTCTCTTAACAAGACGATTGTCTCGATGTCTATCCCTTAGAGATTTCAAAGAATTTTTTACTTTCATTTAAAGTTCCTTATATGAGCGGAAGCTAAAACTTAGTCATCAATTTGTCAATAATACATGGATTATTAGATTCAAATAAAATAGCTTAATTACATAATTACATAATTACATAATTCATTTGAGGTAAAATGTCTAAAAAATATGATTATGCACTTGTGAGTGGGGGTTTTGATCCAGTTCATCTTGGTCATCTAGAGCTAATAAAAGGAGCTAAGCTAATAGCTGGAAAAGTGATAGTACTCCTTAATAGTGATAAATGGTTGAAAAGAAAAAAGGGGAAACCATTCATGAATGAAAAACAAAGGACGGAAATCCTTCTTGAGTTTTCTAGCGTTCATGAAGTAATTGTTCAAGATGATGATGATGATGATAGCAGTAACATAGCTATAGAAAACTTTTTTATTAATCATCCAAATAAGAAAATTTGTTACTGTAATGGCGGAGATCGAAGTCAAATTAAAGAAATACGTGAAGGAAAAACTTGTAAAGAACTAGGGGTGGATCTGAAATTTGGAGTTGGGGGAAATAATAAAATAGAAAGTAGCAGTAATCTTACAAAAAATTATCTTGCAGATGTTGAAATGAGACCATGGGGTCAGTTTCATGTAATTGCTAAAGGACAAGGATATCAAGTAAAAGAAATTATTGTAAATCAAAATAGCAAGCAATCTCTACAAAAACATCAATATAGATCCGAGTGTTGGCAAATAATAAATGGTAGATGTCAAATACAACTCGGCAAAGAAGTGATGCAACTCTCAAAAGGTGAGAATATATTTATACCTCAAGGGATCTTTCATCGTGTTGAAAATATTGGTGATAAGGAGCTTATTTTTGTTGAGATTCAAATTGGCGATAGAATTGAAGAGGGAGATATAATTCGCGTAGAAGATGATTACGGTAGAGTATAATCTAAGGCCTCATAGATGTTTTGAAGATCTCTTTAGGCTCAACCCTAGTTTCAATTGAAAGATCTAACCAAAAAATAAGTTTTTTTCTGGTATCCCTAGGATCAATGATTTCATGGACGGAAAAATTTTCAGCTCTAGGAAAAGGTGATGATCTTTTTGCAAGCATTTCTTCCAACTCCCTTCTTTTGGAATCTGGATCTTTTGCGCTCTCTATTTCTTTTCTAAAAGCGATTGCTACTCCTCCCTCGACAGGAAGTGTACCGGTTTCAGCACTGGGCCATGACAATACATACCCATTGGGAGAAAAATGCGCTGCGCCAGCAACACCATAAACTTTTTTTATTATTACGCTGGCCCAAGGAACTTTTGATTGCATTACCGCCGTAATTGCAGCAGTCCCATGTCTTATAGTTCCAGCCTCTTCGGAATCTTGACCTATCATAAAACCAGGCTCATCGACAAAACTCAAGACCGGTAAGTTAAAAGTATTAACGAAATCAATAAAGCGTCTTAGCTTCAATGAGGCAGAACTAGTCATAGCTCCAGCATAAATTGTACAGTCATTTGCGAGAACAGCTACTGAATGTCCATTTAAACGCGCTAATCCGGTTATAATGCTGGGACCATAATTTTTTCCCATCTCAAAAAAACTTTGTCTGTCGAGAATAAGTTCTAGTACTTTCCTCATAGAATAAGTTTTTCTTCTATCTTTGGGTATAACCGAAATAAGCTCTTCTTCAATTCTATCAACTTTATCAATTGAAGTAATTCTTTTAGCAAATTTCAAATAATTATCGGGAAGATATGACAAAAACTTCTTAATCTGATCCAATGCATCTTCCTCATTTTCTGCTACATTATCAACCACTCCTGAACGTAAATGAACATCAGGACCTCCTAATTTCTCCTTTGAAATATCCACACCAAGAGCTCTTTTTACAACTGCTGGTCCTGCTATTAGCACTTGTGCGTTTTTAGTCATAACAGAAAAATGGGATGCAACCAATCTTGCTGCTGGTAGTCCTGCGACCGGCCCTAATGCTGCAGTTGCAACTGGAATTACTCCTAAAGTTTCACCAAGGGCTTGGAATCTGTTTTTTGAAAAAACAGGTTCCCCGCTAGGGACAGTAGGTTTTTTTGCTGAGCCACCGGATCCTGCTACTGAGCCCCCTCCTCCCTCATGAAGTCTGACTAAGGGAATTTTAAACTGTAAGGCAAGTTCTTCAGTATAAACGCTTTTTCTTAATCCGGCTGGATTTGGTGATCCTCCCTTTAAGGTAAAATCTTCGCCTCCGATGATAATTGACCTACCCTCAAGTTTTCCAAAACCTAATAAAAAATTAGCAGGCGTAAAATCTAACAATTTCCCCTTTTCGTCATATTTAGAAGATCCTGAAGCCTTACCAATTTCTTCAAAGGAGTTTTTATCAAGAATATAATCTATTCTTTCTCTTACAGTTTTTCTACCCTTCTCATGTTGGTTTTTAACGGCAACATTTCCTCCTTGCCTTTTAGCTAACTCTTTCCTTTGTTTAATCTCTTCAACTTCATCTTTCCAAGACATTTCTTTTCCTGTTTATTACATTTCATATATTATAAAAAAAATTTATAAATTAGAAATAGACTCAATGTTTAATTACAAAAACGCACCCTATGTGGAACTAAAAGATTATCACGCACCAGCAGGTATACAATCTTATTTTGTACCAATGAATGACGGAAAAAAATTAAGGGTTTGCTTGTGGGTTTCTGATGATCCTAAGATTAACTACCGTGGAACCATTTTATTGCAACAAGGACATAATGAGTTCGTAGAAAAATACTATGAAGTTATTGATGAGTTACTTAAAAGAAACTTCGCTGTGTTGTCGTTTGATTGGCGTGGTCAAGGCATGTCGGAGAGGTTAATTATTGATCAAAATAAGGCTTTTGTTGAAGATTTTAAAGATCACGATAACGATTTGAGCTTTATTTTAGAAAATATATTAGTTCCTAATTTTCCGAAACCAATTATTGGAATAGGACATTCGATGGGAGGTTGCATTATGTTATCCGCTTTATATAAACATAAAAAAACCTTTAATTCTGTTGTCTTATCTGCACCAATGTTGGGTTTTAGAAATGAATCATTGCTCATGCCTTTAATATCTTTAATGCGACTAATGAATATGGGTCAATCCTATCTCATTGGGTCCAAGCCTAATATGGGTAAAGAGATATCTTTTTCTAGAAACGATGTTACTTCGGACAGATTTAGATACCAAAGGACGCAAAGATTAGTTAGAAAGAACCCTAATTTACGGCTTTGGGGCATAACCGGTTCTTGGGCATATGCAGCAAAAACACGATTAGAAAAAATTAGAAGCGAGGGCTGGGCGGAAGAAATAAAAGAAAATGTGATGATAATGAATAGCATAAATGACAAAGTAGTAGACCCTATAAAAACTGAAATTGTTTCAAGTAGAATGACGAATAGCAAAATTATCAATTTTTCTTCTGAACATGAAATTCTTATGGAAAAGGATCACCATCGGAATAAATTCTGGAAAAATTTTGACGAATTTATAGAGGTAAATATTAACGCTTAATGACCATACCTTGACCTGTTGGCAACTCAACAACGCTATAATCTATGTTTTTAAAAAAATCAGTTTCTTGATCGTGCTGTTCTTTATAGGCAGTCTGACCAAAATCATCTAAAATTAAAATTCCTCCAGGCACAATTCTATCGAAGAAGAGTTTAAGAAGAGCTATTTCTGTCTCAGCAGAATTCAAATCCATGTGAACAAAAGAAATTTTTTCTGGGATGTTTTCTTCAAAGCTTTTTGGTAACAAGCCCTTGATTATATTAACAAAATTATAAGATGAAAGCATATCTCTAACTTCCTCATAAAGTTTAGGTGAGTGTTTAGGGCCTTTTTCAGTTGGTGGATTATCAAAGATATCATAGAGGAAGAAAGTTTTATCGAAATCCTTCAACTCATTATACTCAATTAAAAATTTTGCCACTTTTGCATCATAACAACCAAATTCTATGAAATCACCATTAAGATTTCTGCAATGATTCATAGCCCACGCTAGAACATGAACTCTCCAAATAATTGAGGCATGAAGTTCGTCAGAAGCAAAAATCTGATTTGCTAAATTCGCAAATTTTTCTTCCTCTAAGAAACCTACGACTCGAGATATAGTGATTAAATTATCAGCTACAAATATTTGAGAATCTTTCTCATTAATCTTATGAATGGAGGACAGTTGGTTAAGCCACTCTCTAAGTCTCGGAGCGCCTCCGAAAACAAACCTTGGTGAAGGTTTAAAATAAGTCATTATTATCCTCTAAAGTTTATTTTTGAAAAATCAACTTATTAAAATTTCCTGAGCATGTAAAAATAATTCTTCACTACATGCTGCTATTATTTTTCCTCCATTAGAAGGATCCTCATTATTCCATGTCGAAATGTATCCGTTAGATGCCTTTATAATTGGTATTAATGCTTGAATATCATATGGCTCAATATTGGTTTCAACTATTAAGTCAATGTATCCCGACGCCAATAAACAATAAGAAAGAGCATCTAATCCGTATCTCGAGTATGAAACCTCTCTTCTTAATTTAAGGAAAACATCTAAATCATCATTCTCAAACATTGCTGGATCTGTGCACGATAGAACAGCATTCTTTAAATCTTTATTATCTTTTGAGGTTATTTTTATAACATTTCCATTTCTAATTAAAAAAGAGCCTTTAGGTGAACCTATATATCTTTCACCAATATATGGTTGGTCAGCTATGCCCATAATAGGAATATCTCCATTATTTAATGCGATCAGAGTTGTCCATACCGGAACACCAGCAATAAAGGCCTTGGTACCATCAATAGGATCAATAACAAAGTGTATATCACTTAAATCAGAGGTGGATTTAATTTCTTCTCCTAGTATTCCAAAATTCGGATATTTTTTCTTAATCTCATTCCTCAATAACTTCTCTATTTCAATGTCAACATTTGTAACCGGATTAAAAATATCAGTACTTTTATTATTTATTGTAAAGTTCGACCTAAAGTATTTGAGCGAAATTTCAGAAGCTTTATCAGAGAGATAATTTAAGAAAAGGCTCATCTCTTCTTCATTTATCGTCGTAATTTTATTCTGCTGCATAATTCTTCCTGTTTCGATGGTAAAGAAAGCTTCCAATCTCACTGACTAAATCTTTTAAAAATATCTTAAGAGGATCAATATTTGGCTTCAAATCCAAATTCTTTTCGTGCATATAAAGATCTTTTCTTATTTCAAGCTGAATAGCATTAATTCCTTTTTTAGGTCTTCCGAACCTTTTAAGAAAATACTGCCCTGAAAAAGGTTGGTTGTAAGAAACATTATAATTATATTGCTGCAAATAATTCAAAATATAATTTGAAATTTCAACCGAACAAGAATTTCCATTCCTGTCACCTACAACAAACTCACTCAACTCTTTATCATTCACATTCTTCTCTTTAGAGGGCATAGAATGACAATCAATAATTAGTATTTCATTATATTTGTTCTTTAAAAGATGCATAAGTTTTTCGGTATTTTGATACCAAGGATAGTAGCATTTATTCATTCGAGAAAGGTAAACTTTCCAATCCATCTTGTCTTTATAAAGCAATTTACCATTTACTGATCTCGTATGAATTAATCCTATTCCAGACCTGACTAATCGAGAATCTTTGAAAGTCACATTATTTGGATAATTTTTAAAATCCCTATTATCTAACTCTAATGGATCTCTATTTACATCAACAAAAACTCTTGGAAAATTAGCATAAAGAGAATTTATTTCTTGGTTAATACACTCTGAAAAAAGATAATCCAGATATGCATCTTCTGAAACTCTTAATTCTTCTTCTGAAACCTTTAAAGATTTTAAAAAGTCTTTGAAATATCGCCTTCCACTGTGAGGAAATAACAAAATAATCGGGTAGTTAGTATTCTTATATTCTCTTATTTTTATATATTCTTGCATGGAAATGAACTTTATTATAAAAACTTTAATCACAATTTTATTTTTAGGGTTAAAGCATATAATATTGGAAATGATTATTCAAAAGAAATGGACTTAGACCATGACTGATCAATTGCAAAAATTTATGAAAGAAGCTTTAACGTCTTATTCAGATGGAAACCTTGATTTAGCCGAAGAAAATTTCAAAAAAATCCTTTCATTAGATCAAGAAAATTATCATTCAATTTATAATCTAGGAATTATTTCGTTCGATAGGAAGAAATATACTCAAGCTGAAGAATATTTATTAAAGGCATTTGAATTAAATAAAACTGAGAAATATCTAGTAAGCTTAATTGAGTTATTCATTATAACAAAGGATTATGACAAAGCGGCAAAAATGCTGGAAACTAATACCTTGTTAATTAATAAATCAAAAAAGAAAGAAATTGATGATAAAATTTTAAAGTTTAGAGAATTTGATGAAATAGGAAAAAAATTAAACAAGTTTCGTATAAATATTGAAAAAGACAATGAATCCTTTTTTCTAACAGATGAAAATTTAGAAAAAGAATTAAAGAATAGAATTGAAAAAGCTCTGACCCTATATTCAGAAGATTCATTGATATGGGCTATTTATGGTCAATTTCTTCTGTTTAATGAAAACAAAAAGAACGAAAAAGTAAGAGACTATCATGAAACCTTTAATGCTTTTCAGCATTCCATGAATATTAAGGAGGAAAACCTTCCGGCTATCATAAACCTTGGTATTATATGTCGAAAAACCAGACAATTTGATAAAGCTATAGATACTTATAGTCTGGGTAAAAAATATTTCCCAAATGAATATTTAATATTTTATAACTCTGCAATTCTTTTTACTGATATTAAAGACTTTAAAAATGCTGAAATAGATCTATTAAAGGCCATTGAGTTACGGCCTGACGATTATGATACATACACCAATCTTGGAAAATTATACAAAGATACGAACAATATTGAATTATCTGAAAAGAGTTATAGAAAAATGATTGAAATTGATCCAAAAAAAGCCCAAGGATACAGGGGATTAGGAGCTATAATGATTATGAAAGGAGATTACAGCCTTGCATACAAAATTTTAAAGAAATCTCTAATCTTAGATCCTGATAATTCCGCTGGTCAACAAAATCTAGCAATATGCTATTTTAGACAGGGAAAAACTGAAGAGGGTGTAAAATTATCAAAAAAAGTGGCAGGAGTTCTAGTTTTTAATAGCAATAATAATAAAGGTCAGTACAAAATTGAAAAATGATAAAAAGAATAGATCTAAATAACGAAAAAAAAGCCAATTTTATTGGTTGCTGGAATACTCAGAATGATGAAGTTATGGATCAAATCATTCAATATTTTAATAATAATAAAGAGGATCAAGAAATAGGTGTTGGTGGTTATGGTGAGGTTGATCTGGAAAGAAAAGACTCTACAGACATTACTATACTCCCCAAAGATTTAGAATCTCCGGAAATGAAATGTTTCTCTCTTTATTTTAATATGCTAAATGATTGTTATTGGGATTATTTGGAAGCATGGCCTTTCCTGAAAGACAAATGGGGCGAAATGTATGTCGGACCATTTAATATACAAAAATATGAAATTAATGGTCATTACAAAAAATGGCATTCAGAACGCGAAGGTATTCCGACCTCCCATAGAGCCTTAGCCTGGATGACCTACCTAAATGATGTTGAAGATGGTGGAAATACTGATTTCTTGCATTTTGATATTAGTGTAAAACCTAAGAAAGGAAGAACTTTAATTTGGCCTGCTGAATGGACGCATGCACATCGAGGCAACCCTGTAAAAGAAGAGAAATTTATAATTACTGGTTGGTTTCATTTTCCTGTTCCCCAATAACAATGTCTAAAGATTTAATAGTAGAACCTAATTTAGATTTAATAAATTCTGTAGTGGAGAATCTTGAAAAAAAAGATTTGTCCAAACTCCAACCTCTTATACAAAAAATGATTGAAGAATATCCAAATGGATCTACTACCTTCCTTTTCGTTGGTATTTATTTCAATTTCATTGGTAATACAGAGAAAGCAAAGAATAGCATCCTGAAATGCCTAGAAATTAATCCTAACTATGGCGAAGCGCATCGGGTATATGCGGATATCCTTAGAAGGATGAAAGAATTTGATAAATCTTTAAATCACGCTCTCTTGGCTGTCAAAATTAATCAAAAAAGTGCTCCGGCAAATGATACACTTGGATCTTCTTATGCAGCTTTGAATAACAGCATAAAAGCAGAAAATTGTTTTAAGCAAGCGATTCTATTGAATCCGAATCTTGCTGAGATCTACAATAATTTAGGAAACACTCAAAGACATTTAGGAAAGTTTGAAGAATCCATTCAATCTTTGAAGAAAGCTCTAGAATTAACTCCTCAATATATTGAGATTTATAGCAATCTAGCACTTTCTTATTTCGAAACTGGAGATTATGAAAATGCCATTGGAATATTGAATGAATCTTTCAAACGAGGCAATCTTCATAACAAAGCAAATTTAGTAGATATTTATACTAGTTATGGTCATATCTATTCACGCATTCATAATTATAAATTATCAAAAGAATATTATGAAAAAGCCATTAATATTAATGAGAATTTTTCTAGCGCCAATAACGGATTAGGTGAAACCCTAACTGCCATGAGAAAGCCAGAAGAAGCATTGAAAGCTTTTGAAAAATCACTCGTTAATTCTCCCAAAGTGCATGAAAGTTATTCTAACTTTCTGTTCTGTAAGTCAAGTCTTTGTAAACTAGAAAAAAAAGACAGATATGAGACTGCGCTAAAATTTCAAGAACTTGAAAAAATTGAAAAAGTTGACTTAAAAATAAACAAATCAACTGATAGAAAGCTAAAATTAGGTTTTATCTCTGCAGATTTCCTTGAGCATCCTGTGGGATATTTTCTAGCTAACCCATTAAAATTTATTAATGATAAAAATTTCGAAACAATAGCCTTTAATAATTCCAATCATAGTGATGTACATACTCAGAGACTAAAAAAAATGTTCACTGAATGGCACGATATTTTTTATCTTCCGGATGAAGAAATAATAGAAATGATTACAGCATCAGAAATCGATATACTCATTGATCTGTCGGGTCATACAGCTGGAAACAATATGCGGGTGTTGAGACATAAACCAGCTCCTATTCAGGTTACCTGGCTTGGTTATTGTTCAACTACCGGCATTTCAGAAATGGATTACATAATATGTGATAACATATCGTTGCCTCAAAGAGATGAGAGATGGTTCGTCGAAAAACCGTTGAGAATGGAAAGAAGCTATTATTGTTTTTCAGACCCGGTAGACAATGAAATAAAAATTGATGAAAATATATATTCAAAGGGTTATATCAATTTTGGTTGTTTTAATAATGTAAAAAAATTAAATGATGAAGTGCTCAATGTCTGGTCAGAAATCTTAAGAGAATCCTCCGAAAGCTACCTCTATCTGAAATCTAAATACTACAAAGATCATGCTATAAAAAAAGATATCCAAGGTCACTTGTCTAAAAATGGCGTCGATGAAGAACGAATAAAATTTCTAGAACAATCCTCCCGTGAAGAATATCTAAAAGATTATAATCTCATTGATATAGCATTAGATCCCTTTCCATATCCCGGTGGGACTACAACTTGCGAAACCTTGTATATGGGAACACCCGTTATAAGCATGAAAGGTAATGATTTTCTATCAAGGAATGGCGAAAATATTCTAAGAAATTGTGGCTTGGAAGATTTCGTTGCAAAAAATAATGATGACTATATAAAGAAAGCAATTAAATTAAGCAAAGATAAAGATCTACGGAATAAACAAAAAATAAGAGAACGCTTTCTTTGCTCTCCTCTTATGGACGGTGAAGGTTTTTCACGTGAATTAAAAAGTAAATTAAGGAAAATTTGGGAAAGTTATATCAAAACCTTTTAGAGATGGAAATAGATACTCATAAATTATTGAAAGAAGCAAATGAAGCTCAGAATTCCGGAAAAAATGAGCTTGCAAAGAATTTGTATAAAAAAATTTTAGATTTAGTGCCAGAACATCCCGATGCTCACCATAATCTATCTATAATTTTGATTAAGGAGAATCTTGTGGAAGAGGCGCGAAAACATATAGAAGCTTTTTTAGAGAATGAATATTTAATGGAAGAATATTACAACACTGCTGGACGCTTTTACCTAATAACAAAAGAATTCGAAAAAGCAGTTGAATTATTAACCAAGGCAATAAAGATTAACAACAATTCTATAAAACCATACTTTCTAAAAGGTACGGCTTTAAGGTCTCTGGGAAAATTTTATGAGTCTCTAGAATATTTTAAGAAGTCTACTGAATTAGCCCCTGAACTCCCGGAGGTTCATAATTCATACGGAGTAGCCCTTGGATCAGTAGGTAAATTTGAGGAAAGCATAAAATATTATAAAGAAGCAATTAAGTTGGATCGTAATTTTGCCGATGCTTATGCCAATTTGGCAACAGCCTTACATAAGTCAAACAACTATACCGAAGCAATGGAAATATTCGATAAAGCTATAGATTTAAACCCAAATAATTACCTATTGTATAGTAATCTAGCTTCTTTATATCAAAGCCTAGGAGAAGATGAAAAAACTTTTTCTTTCTATGAAAAATCTTTAGAACTAAATTCCAATGATCCAGAAATATACAATAACATGGGCATTGCTCATGGAGAATTTGGTAGAATCGAAAAAGCAGCAGAGTTCTATAAAAAAGCGCTAGAAATAAACCCTATAAATTCCAAATTTTTTAGACATTTAGCAAATACTGGTAAATTGGATTTGGGCGAACCAATAGTAAATAAAATGAAAAATATTTACCATAATGAGGAAGTTTCCAAAGAAGATAAAGCTGAAATAGGTTTTGGTTTAGGTTTTATCTTAGATAAGAATAAAAGATTTGAAGAAGCTTTTAAATATATAAAGGATTCCAATCTTATTCTTTCTCTCAAACAAAACTATGATGTTGATAACGACATCAATATAGTATCTAAAATGAGAGATATTTACTCAAAAAAAGAAAATATTTTTACGGATTATGCTTTTGATTATTCACCTATTTTTATACTTGGTATGCCTAGATCGGGAACGACCATGCTTGAAAGGATCATTACAAATCATGAAGATGTAGATCAAATGGGGGAATTAACTGCCCTTTCTGACCTAGTGACACATGCTAGAAAGTCAGAAACAAGTTGGCCATCAATAATAGACTTGCTTGATGTAAATGATTATGTCCAACTTGGCAATGATTACCTAAACACTGTTTTGCAAATATCACCGAATGTTAAAAAGAAATTTACAGATAAGATGCCTTACAATTTTTTACTTGTTGGTCTGATTAGGTCTGTTTTTCCAAAAAGCAAAATCATTCATGCTCAACGCGACTCCAGAGATAATTGTTTATCAATTTTTATGTTAAAACTTTTTGGATCTCACAAGTATGCACATACTCTGAAAGATCTTGCAAAATATTACAACATGCATTTTGAAATCATGAACTTCTGGAATAACCAATATAAGGATAATATTCAGGAACCGATTTTGCATGTTCAATACGAAGATTTAGTAATGGACCCAGTAAATAAAACAAAGGAAATTTTCAAATATTGCGGACTTGATTATCAAGAAGGAAATGAAAGATTTGACTTGAATAAAAATAATGTAAGAACTGCAAGCAATCATCAAGTTCGGAAGAAAATTAACTCTTCATCCATTGGTCGATGGAAAAATTATGAAAGTGAGTTAAAAGATCTTATTTTAGAACTCAATAATAATACTTTTTATCAGGGATAAAATTTTATAAGATTCATTAACTTATAAATTATGTTAAATAAATTTTATGGGGCGTGTAGCTCAGCGGGAGAGCACTACGGTGACATCGTAGGGGTCGTTGGTTCAAACCCAACCACGCCCACCACCAAAAACTTCCTTTAATAATCTAAATTTTATAACGAATCTGCTATTTTAGACCCCATTATAAACCGTATTGTAAATATTATAAATTAAGGTTGTAATTTTAAAATTAATAACCATATTTCTAAAAAACAGGAGTAAAAGACATGTTAATAGAAAAGATAAATTCTGCATCTTTCGCAAATGGAATTCTAAGACTTCAGGTTGCAACAACAAATGGTAGAGGAGAATGGATTGAGGCAGGGACAATAGAAATTCCCGGTGTTCTGGTAGCCTCAGTAATTAACCAAATTTCCGTAGCTGCAAACGACATTTCTGGTCAACTTACACAAATAAATGAGGGAAAGACTGATGTTCCAGACATAGAAGAGAATGGTGCTGAGAATAAGACTAAGAAAACTAAAACTAAAACCAAAGATAAAAATTAATACTCTTAATTTTATCATTTAAAGGCACGCGAATATGTCTAAAAAAAATCAATATCTAAGCTTAATCTTCTTTAGTATCTTATTGTCTTTTCCGATAAAAGTTTTATCTTCAATTACTGACAATATCGAAAGCTTAAACACATTATCTTTTAATTCTATAGAATATGATGAAAGATTTTTAGATGAAGAGCTATACTCTGAATTTCTCAGGGAATATATATTTTCTCAACCTGAGTTTAAGTATGTAACAGCCATTCA
>Ga0315334_10000314_pt1 | contig 29726 bp, 32 predicted proteins | sample M150034915metaG_FD_205555 | JGI IMG/M metagenome (GOLD analysis project Ga0315334, IMG submission 205555) | Ammonia-oxidizing marine archaeal communities from Monterey Bay, California, United States - M1 500m 34915 | ecosystem: Environmental > Aquatic > Marine > Intertidal zone | place: USA... | reverse complement strand
GAAATCTAAATTCCAACAGCGACTCGAACAAATGCAAAAAGCACAGCAGGAACAAATAAAAAACAAGAAAAAACGCTAGTGCATATTTGTCGTCTTCTTATAAAGAATTATAAATATTGTCATACCTTAGTGCCTAACCTTCTATCACTAAGCTGAGTTAATATATAAGTTAAACGCAGATGTTGAATACATTGATAACTGGTTCGGGGTGCTACATACCAAAAATAGAGGTTAATAATAAGAGCTTTATCGAAAATCCATTCTGTTTTGATGATGGAAGACGCATACAGAACAGCAACCTGGAGGTTATTAAAAAATTCCAGGAGATCACGGGAATTGCAACCAGAAGATATGTAGATGATACACAATCATGCTCGGAAATTGCAAGTATTGCAGCTAAAAGAACCATTGAGAGCTCAAATGTCAATCCCGAAGAACTGGATATGATAATTGTCGCACACAATTTTGGAGATGTTAGTAAAGGGTCCAGCCAAACGGATATAGTGCCAAGTATTGCCTCTCGCGTAAAACACTATCTGGGGATTGAAAATGAATTTTGCGTTCCTTATGATATTATTTTCGGTTGTCCAGGATGGATACAAGGATTGATTCAGGCACACATGTATATTCAGTCCGGTGAAGTAAAAAAATGTCTTGTTATTGGTTCGGAAGTGCTCTCTAGGGTTGTCGATCCATTCGATAGAGATACAATGATCTTCGCAGATGGCGCGGGAGCAGTTATAATAGAAGGAATAGAAGAAAATGAAAAAAGAGGTATTCTATCGCATGCAACCGTTTCGCACACGCAGCAAGAAAAAGACTTCTTATGTGTTGGCGAAAGCTTTAATAAATTCGGGAAAGACGGTACTAAATTCATTAAAATGAAAGGCCACAAGATTTATGCTTATTCCTTAAATCAAGTTCCAAAGGCCATGAAGTTTTGCATGGACAAGATAAATCTTCACATTGATGACATAAGTAAAATACTCATTCATCAGGCCAACGAGAAGATGGACCAAGCAATTATTGATCGTTTGTACGAAAGTTTTGGCTTAAAAAGTACTCCTGAAAATGTGATGCCAATGATCATAGAACGCTTAGGAAACAGTTCCGTTGCAACAGTACCCACTCTTTATGATCTAATCATGAAAGGAGAGCTGCCCAAACACGAAATTAATACAGGAGATAAAATCCTTCTTGCTTCAGTTGGCGCCGGCATGAACATCAACTGCATAGCCTACCAGGCTTAAACAATCACAAAAAATAAGTGTTAATTAAAATATATTGTATCTAAGGATACAGTAAATAGCCCTGAAACCATCCTTCCATCCTATTTTTTTGCCCTCATCATAGGTCCTTCCATAATAGGAAATACCAACTTCGTAAATTCGAATTTTGGGATGGCGTGATAGCTTTGCGGTTACCTCAGGCTCGAAACCAAACCTATTTTCTTTAAGCCGAAGCGACTGTGCAATATTAGTGTCCATCATTTTATAGCACGTTTCCATATCCGTCAGATTCAAATTAGTGAAGATATTGGATAAACGTGTAAGAAATCTATTTCCTATAGAATGCCAGAAAAACAATATTCGATGTGGATTACCGCCCAAAAACCGGGAACCATAAACAACATCGGCCTGTCCTTCTATAATAGGCTTCATAAGATCGTTATATTCCTCAGGATCGTACTCAAGGTCGGCATCCTGAATAACTAAATATTCACCAGTAGCAAGCTCTATTCCCTTGTGCAGCGCAGCACCCTTTCCTTTATTTTTCTCCTGATTGAACAAGCGAATGCTCATTTCGGGATTGGATGCAATGTACTCTTCAACTACTTTTTCCGTACCATCGGAAGAAAAATCATTAACAATGATCAATTCCTTCTCTATCCCATTTCGGAGCGATACATTTTTGACTTTATTCAAGATCAAATGAATAGTATTAGCTTCGTTATATGCCGGAATAATTACAGACAGTTTTCGGAACTCTTTTTTCATATGCGGCAAATATACATATTCAATTTAATCCAAATCAAGGACGAAAGTCATTTCTCACAAAGGTTTCTATCTTTAAGTTCATAATGCTTGCTTTACTCCCTGCTCTATTCCATATTTCAAAAACAAATTCATCGTCTGTACTGCGCACTTCTGGGGTTAAATACCAAATTTCAATTTCATAAATTGATGTGTCTCGATCGTTTTTTTTCATTTCGGTTACAGACCAGGCAACATAGCTGTATTTGTTTTTATCGTGCGTGAATGCCGCAACCAATAGATACTGCTCTTCAGCTCCTATAAAATCAACCCTACTTTCTCCCGAAATTTTTATCCAAGCATGGTCCTTGTTTGTAATTTTGTGAAACGGAAAAGAGTCAAAATCAACAAATTCCTGATTCGTATCGAACGAAAGTGAATCCTGACGGATTAACTCTTTGTCCTTAGTGTAGCGCTCCAGATCTGTTGGAGTCGTTTTTTGAACAGGAGGTCGGTTTATTAAAAGCAATCGTTCAGCCCCATAAGGCATGCTGGCTTTTCCAAAAACGGCAAAATAATAACCTGCCGTCATACGCGAGAAGTGAATAATCCGCTGTTCGACCTGCCATGTCTGAAATAAATTCAGTAACACCATAAAACCGATCAGGACACCAAGAATTGTTTTTGTAATTTTCCATTCTTTTATCGCAGTTAAAAAAGCAGCGAATGCCAGTGCCATTTCTGGATAAGACTGAACAATACTGCGCTGCCCAAAGCTACCAGCATACCACCAACAAGACCAGCTGGATAACACCCACACATTCAGCACAACAAACACGAACAAACCTATACCGAAATCGTATTTTCTTTTGAAAGCAAACAGAAGCCCTACTATGGCGAAAACCATTAAGGGGGTATAGACCAACCATCCTTTTCTGAAGCTGAACAAAAATTCCCAGGTATACGGGTCTAAAAACTCAAAGCCCTCACCCGCATTATCGTAGCTGTAGAAGAACCAGCTTCCCGTAACTGCCCTCCAATAAATGAGCTGCACAAATCCGACAGCAATAATGCTAAACGACAATAGCGCAATATTTTTGAATTCCTTTTGAAATAAATTATAATATTTAGTGCCAAGATCTTTGAAGGAACGAACACCCCACAAAAGCGGGATCAACAAGAATAAAATCTCGGTCGGTCGGGTTATTATCATTAGTCCAATCAAGCCTCCAAGTAAAATACTGGTCTTTAAAGTCGGTTTTTTGTGCCATATATACACCCAGTATAGTCCAATTGCATGTAAGGCAAACAGTGGAATATGCGTATTCCCCATTGTCATGGTACCCATTGCCAAAAAATTGGTTCCAATAAGGATACAAAAGAGTACAATTCCGGTTATTATTGAGCTGAAATAAACCAAAAGGAGCTTGCGTAAATACCAAACTCCCAGCAATAAATAAAAAGTGTGCCCTACAAAGACCAGCACCTCATACGGTACCGAAAAGCCATCCGCAGAATATCCCAAAAGTATGGCAATGACATGTGCAATTAGAAAGAACGGTAACATTAAAATTGCCATTCCGGCCGGATATTTGATCACCATATTGCCATTGTCCACATTGGTGAGCTGATAGAGTGTGGCCGTGTTCTCATACTTATCGACAATTTCATTCAATAACGAAAGATCCGTAAAAGTAAGATCATTGTGAATAATTCCAAACGGCAAATAAAGGTAATAACCGAATGCATCCCAGGAGATTACCTGCTCGGGAAACCCTATCCAGATTTGGGCAATAATATAAATGAGTATCGCGAGAAAAGTAATTTTTGCCGAACTGTCCAATTGAATTTTCCGCATAAGTAATCGAGTTCCAAAGGGGGTTTATTAATACTCCTCTTGATCGGTAAATATAATAAGTTCAAATTCTAGGATGCCGATAATTAAAGACTAATTCGTTTTGTGAGCATACAATTCAGCTATTCTCTATTTTACCATAAGATGCCACAATTCCCTTGATCAACGAGCTGCTGAATCCTGCATGTTCCATTTCATTAAGACCTACTATTGTGCAGCCTTTCGGAGTAGTAACCTTATCTATTTCCTCTTCGGGGTGTGTCTCGTTCTGGATTATCAGCTCCGCTGCTCCCTTTATGGTATGGCTAACTATTTTCGTGGCTGTTTTTGCATCAAAGCCCACTTCTATTCCACCCTGGATCATTGCACGCATGAAGCGTAAGGCGTAAGCAATGCCACATGCCCCAAGAATAGTAGCGGATTCCATCAAGTCCTCATTAATTTTCACCGTTTCACCAAGTGACCCGAGTAAATCAAACACAAGCTCTTCCCTGCCCAAAGGATCACCATTAGAGGCAATCGCGGTTATCGATTCATTCACCGAAGCGGCTGTATTTGGCATTATCCGATAAATACCAACATCTTTAGAAATTGCATCATTTATTTCATTCATTGAAATACCGGTAGCGCAGGAAACGATGGTGTGTCTTTTGGTTTCCAGAATAGATGAGTGCTCCATTAAAAATGGAATAATAGTATAGGGCTTCAGGGCAAGTATCAATATATCCGATTTGGCAATAAGTAATCTGTTATCGTTTGTGATTACGGTGTTTGGAGCCTTAAATGAATCCAGTCCCGCAACATCTCGTTTTGAGGTATAAATTTGAACTTCTGTCTTCTTTTTTTGAATTCCTTTAAGGATTGAGCTGCCCAAATTTCCGCATCCTATAATTCCAACATTGACCATTTCTAAAATTTTGTGCAAAGCTACAAGTTCTTATTTGATGAACGGTAACCTACTTAATTAATATATTTAGTAATTTTCGGGCAAATTATTGAAATTGAGGTTAATTGCTTTTATCGTATTTTTCATAACTGCAACCAGCTCCTTCGGGCATGAGTATTTTTTTGCATTTGCCGAAGTTGAATACAACGAGATCAGTAGAAAATTTGAAGCGACACTAATCGTTTCCACGCACGATCTGGAAATAATACTTAAAGAGAAGAATAACGAGCTAGGAGACCTTAAGCACGTCCACTCAGGAACGAACTCCCACAAGGTTCTTCAAGCATTTCTTATGCATCATTTTAGCATCAAATGTGGAGAGGAACTCCCGAAAATGAAGCTGATCGGTCATGAAGTCACATTAGAAGGTACCACGAACTTTTATTTAGAATCGGAACCGATTGCACTGAACAGCGCACTGGAAATAACCTTCGATCTGCTCATGAACGAATACGAAAAACAACAAAACAAGCTCACACTATATGTGCGGGACAATAGCTATACCCGACCATTTGTGCACAATACTCGAAAACAAACAATTAAACTAGAAACCAAATAATATGAAACGATTAACTCTCCTGATCGCATTATTACCACTGTTAGCTCTTGCTCAAGAGAACAAATTTGCACAGCTCGGTGAACAGCTACCAACTCCCAATGAATACAGAAACGCTGCCGGGGCTCCGGGACACAATTATTACCAGCAAAAGGCCGATTATAAAATAAAAGTAGAGATCAACGATCAGACGCAAAGACTCACCGGTAGAGAAACAATTACCTACACCAACAATTCACCCGACAAGCTTGAGTATCTCTGGATCCAGCTCGATCAAAATGTTAGAGCAATGGATTCGGATTCAAAGCTCATAAACGTTGAAAAAATGGAAGATTTCAAATCCATTGAGGACGTTCAGCAAAAATTCTTCTATTACGACGGAGGGTTTAAGATTGAGGAAGTGAGCTCGTCGGGTAAAAAAATGAACTATTCCATTAATAAAACAATGCTTCGGATAGACCTGGACAAAGCACTGGCACCCAGATCATCCATTACCTTTAACATTAGCTGGTGGTACAATATCAACGACAGAATGAAGGTCGGCGGCAGAGGTGGCTATGAGCATTTTGAAGAAAACGATAATTACCTCTACACAATTGCACAATGGTTCCCTCGTATGTGCGTCTATAATGATGTAGAAGGGTGGCAGAATAAGCAATTCCTGGGAAGAGGTGAATTTACCTTGCCCTTTGGGGATTATGAGGTTTCCATAACCGTTCCTTCAGATCACATCGTTGCAGCAACAGGAGAATTACAAAATCCGGGAAGCGTATTGAGCACGGCACAACGAAACAAGCTTAAAAAGGCACTAAATTCAAAGGAGCCAGTTTTGATCGTAACACAACAAGAAGCCGAAGAAAATGAAAAGACCAAAGAAAAAGGGTTAAAAACATGGACCTTTAAAGCCAAGAATGTACGTGACTTCGCTTTTGCATCCTCGAGAAAATTCATATGGGATGCACAAGGCGTTAAGATCGGCGGCAAGACCGTTATGGCAATGTCGTATTATCCGAAGGAAGGAAATCCCTTATGGGAGCGGTATTCAACCAAGCTCGTTGCCCATACACTTAAAGTATATTCCAAATACACTGTTGACTACACCTACCCTGTCGCTATTTCGGTGCATTCAAAATGGATTGGCATGGAGTATCCAATGATCTGTTTTAACGGCGGAAGACCGGAAAGTGATGGCACCTACTCAGAAAGGACAAAATACGGTATGTGGGGCGTTATTATACACGAGGTTGGGCATAATTTCTTTCCCATGATCATAAATTCAGACGAGAGGCAATGGACATGGATGGACGAAGGATTGAACACTTTTGTGCAATACCTTACCGAACAGGAATGGGAGCGCGGTTATCCTTCCAGAAGAGGGCCCGCTTATATGATTGCAGATTACATGCGCGGAGACAAAGAACATATATCCCCTATTATGACAAATTCCGAATCTATATGGCAATTCGGAAACAATGCATATGGAAAACCTGCAACAGCTCTGAATATTTTGCGCGAAACCATTATGGGTAGAGAATTATTCGATTATGCATTTAAAATGTATTGCGAACGCTGGGCCTTCAAACATCCTGCACCTGCCGATTTCTTCAGAACAATGGAAGATGCTTCAGCGGTTGACCTGGACTGGTTCTGGAGAAGCTGGTTCTACACCACCGATCATGTCGACATAAGTGTAGATGCCGTAAATTGGTTTGAGCTCGACACACGTAATCCTGAAGTGGAAAAAGCAGTCGCTAAAGATAAGAACAGCTCAAAAGACCCATTCATTGGAGACACGCGAAACAAAACGTCGGTAAAGGAAACCGTAAATGAGAGCGATTTGAATATAGATGATTTTTATGGCACCCGAAATATTTATGAAGTGGACGGACTGGACAGAAAGGAATACGAAGAGTTTAAGGAGAATTTATCCGAAAGTGAGCTCGAATTACTCGATTCAGGCAAGCAATTTTACGAAGTTCATTTTAGCAACTTAGGAGGTATCCCGATGCCGCTAATCCTGAAATTCACCTTTGAGGACGCTACTGCTGAGGTTATCCGCATACCTGCTGAGATATGGAGAAGACATGAAGAAAAAGTAACCAAAGTTTTCATCTTTGATAAAAAAGTACAGACCTTACGGTTGGATCCTTTTCTGGAAACTGCCGATACGGATCTGAATAACAACAGCTGGCCGGAAAAGAAAAACCCAACGCGATACGAACTTTTTAGAAAAAAGCAGACCCGGGAAAATCCAATGCAAAGGGATAAACGACTTAAAGAGTTGGGGAATTGACAAAGTATTATCCATATCAATTGGAGCGCAATGGAAAAACCCAAGTGTATTTATATAAATCCGCAATACTATTATCAATTTAATGAGTAAAAATCACTTAAAGGGACTTGATACTTATAGAGCCATAGCTGCATTAATCGTAGTTGTGAGCCATGTAGAGTTTTTTAAACTCCTAAATGGCTATCATCACTATTTTGATTTACCTTTTTTTCAAAATACAGGTGGTCATATTGCTGTTATTATGTTCTTCACATTAAGTGGTTTTTTAATAACATTATTACTGTTAAATGAGAAAACTAAGTTTAAAAAAATAAGCTTAAAGGAATTTTATTTAAGAAGAATATTTAGGGTCTGGCCTTTATATTACCTAATAATATTGATTTCGTACTTACTTCTAGATTATCCAACGACAACATTAACTTTTTTGCTTTGTATTTCAATTTTCCCCAATATAGCTCATGCGATCGGTTCTGGATGGGCTGGAAGCCCTCAAATATGGTCTATCGGAGTGGAGGAACAATTTTATCTAGCTTGGCCTATTATCATTAAGCGAAATTGGAATTTGCTATATGTTATCATTTTTATATTCATTTTTTTTACAACTCTACCTCATATTCTATTGTTTATATTTAATAATACTTATCCTGATCCTGAAATAATGTCAACTATAAATAATATATTTTATGGAATGAAATTTAATTGCATGGCTGTGGGTGGATTTGCTGCTTTACTGTACAAAAAGAAAGAAGTGCTTGGAATTATAAATAGATATACTTCTGTAAGTTACATGCTAATAGTCTTGCCATTTTCCTTATGGGTTTGCGGATTTGAAATCCTATATTTTACTGATGAATTATATTCTATTTTATTTGCTTTGAGTATTCTGGTAATTACGTCAAATGAAAATGTAATAAATATCGATACAAAAGTGACTTCATTGTTGGGCAAAGTATCCTACGGTATTTACATGTATCACTGGATTATCCTGGAATTTTTATTTAAAAATGAGATTGTCAAAAATAATTCTATAATCGTTTCAAGTGGGCTGATATATCTCATAACTATTGGATTAACAATTGCCGTGTCTGTAATCTCTTATAGATATGTAGAAAAGCCGTTTCTAAAAATAAAAGAACGATACAGTAAGAAATGATCTTTAGAAATGAGGGGATTTTTTTGACGCGCATAACAGCACCAGAGAACGCGCTGTGTTAGAAGACTGAAGGCAGTTCTATTAGAACGCATGCCTGAAGGATCGAGGAGAATTTCAACTAATTCATTTATCTTTATTACCGTGGCGAACATAGCCGTGAAACGTTAACTGCAAGCGACAAATATTTAACTTCTGAATATGAAAAAAATACTTGCATGCTAATCGGAAAAAACAAAAGACTTATTGCTATTGTTTTAACAGCAACATCGATCTTGTTCATTCCACTAATAGCAATGCAATTTACTAATGAAGTGAATTGGGCAATCTCTGATTTTGTTGTTGCCGGAGCTTTGCTTTTTGGAGCTGGACTAGGCATTGAAGTTGTAATTCGAAGCGTAAAACAGACAAAATATAAATTCCTTATCTCGTTGGCCATACTGGCCTTATTGTGCCTTATTTGGATGGAACTTGCAGTAGGTATATTTGGAACACCATTTGGTGGCAGCTAAAAGCAGCACCCTCGGATGAAAAATATTCACTAACTTGCTCGACTAAGCCGTACTTTATGCATTGGAAGATCTTTTTATTTGTTGTTGTTTGTTTAACCCTTAGCTCCTGTGAAAAGGAAGAAATCCCGGAATCTATACCATACGAGCAAACCAGGTTTGTGATCCATGAACCTATTAATTTTACGATCTCTTCACTTATCGGACTGAACTTGCCTTTTCAAATCCCGTTTGCGGATATTTCTTTGGACTTCTCGTCCACTACGGAGAATACGAATCCACATACCGGTTTGATCCGGGATATTAATTTGAGAGACTTTATTTTAAGGATTACCTCACCACAAGGTCAGACTTTCAACTTCCTCAAGGATATTGAGATATACATTTCTACAGATGTACTTCCAGAAATTAAATTAGCACACCATTACAACGTAGACAATAGTATTGGATCTGTTCTGCATCTTGTTCCGGAAGGTGGTGCACTGGATGGTTACCTCAAAAGTGAATCGTTCGATCTTCGTTTGGAGCTGGTAGCCGATGAATTGATCTTTACAGACCTTGTAATTGATGGAGAATGGGTGCTTGATGTAGAATTGATCAACAATCCTTAGTGCCGCTCCAGCTCTAAAACCATCGTGCTTACTCCTATATTGTAGAAGGCAATGTCATTACTGTCGCTGTACATTGTGTAGAGGTGGTCACCATTTGATTGGATCAGAAAAGTACCGTTTACATATTCATCTATCCTCATGAAAATATGATCGCTCGTCAGTAATTCCCATTCACCCCAGGCCTCAAAGTCCAGATAATCGCCAATGTAATATTCACCCTTCATCACTCCATCATCCATCATATAAATTAAATACCGCCCGTTGGTTCCAAATTGAGGGAACAATTGCTCCATCTGATTCAGCTCTCCACCGTTAACTTTAACTTCAAGGACCTGCCATTCGCCCTTCATGATGGTCACTTCAGTGATCTTGTAGCAACCACCCGACAGGAAAAAGAAGAATAGGAGCGAAAAGAAGAATATTTTTTTCATAAGTTAAGAATGGTTCTTGTCCTATATTAATGCAAGCTATAGTGGATTTTAACAATTGTAAGGCCATCAGAAGATTCCGAAACCACTACTCCGTTGTTACCCGATGCAACAGGATTAAAGGATCCTGAAGCCATTGCATCATCTTCATCTATGGGAGGGTTATCTGCATCAAACAGCTCCCAGACATATGTTTCATTCAACAACTGAAATTGATTCGGTGCAGACCATATTTGCACTGTGTTCGGATCCGCATTGTTTATTGTGTTCGAGGAAAATTCCCAGCTTGAAGAGCTCTGTCTTTTTACTTTAATGTAAACATCTGCATCCACATTGATTAGCAGGTCCCAATCGATGTCTTCATAACTTGTAAGCTCATAATCGGTAACATAGAGAAATTCACATGTTCCGTTATCGTAGGTTGCCGCAGAACTATAGTGTGGAGAATTAACATCCATACATCCTCCGGTTTCACCGGAATCTTCGTCTTCTTTTTTACAACTGCTCGCGCCCAGTGCAATGACTAAAACCGCCAAAATGGAAATATTTACTGTTCTTTTCATGGTGAATTATTTATTTTTTAAATAGTATATTTTCAAGCTATTTTATTCATAAAAGCACAACCAAGGTCAATTCCCCAGCTTGCTTCTGCCCTTTGTTTTAAATGTATATCCTATACTACCGCCGGCCCAATGCTCAAACGGTTTATTGCTGTAATTGTTTATAATGGGTGTGTAGGTAACACGAAACATTAATCCTCCTTCTGATTTTTGAAACCGATACCCCAGAATAAGATGGCCGAGTAAATCAGATCTACGGCTAAATCCATCTGTGTTCAGGGTATTTCGCAACGTCCAGTTATAATAGGTTATGCCGCCACCTGCCTCTAACCTGTGCGTGCTCTTTCCCCAAAGCACCATTCCCGAAACCGGAACCATTACATCAGGAAATCCAGCTCCATTGAATTCGGAATACATACCTAACCCTGCTCTTGCATGCAACCTGAAGCTTTCATTAATTTCCCAAAGCTCCCTGTCATAATTTAACGACCAAAGACCAGCCGCCCCTCCTAATTCTAAATAAATACTGGATTTGGACTTAGTGGCAGCTCCACTTTGTGCAAAAGCCTGTCCCAATAATAAACTGAGAAGGATAGAAAGTAGCACAGGTTTAGCGTCTATACTTAAAAAATACATCGCCTAAAGCTACATTATTATTCCGACATGCAGCATGCTACGTAAAAGAAATATGTGCTTTTGGCTGCAGTGATGTATTGCACTAAAATATTTAGTTAACTTTAGTATAATCGAAATACATGTACTATGAAAATCAAAATTATATTGTCCACATTCGTTTTGGGAATGCTCCTTGCATCCTGCAGTGAAAAAGAAAAGTGGCCTGAAGAATTCAGAGTGGAATATGTTGAAGACTGCACATTGTCGTTTATTGCAAAAGTTGAAGAAGGTCTAGGCGATTTAATGAGCGAAGTAAATAAGGAAAAGCTTGACAAATTGGCTGAAATGAATTGCTCGTGCATGTACGAATCGACAAAAACCTTGTATGATAGTGCAGAGGAAGCTACTAGCCGCGACAGAGATGAAGTAATAGATGAAGTAGCAGCTAATTCACTCGATTGCAGGGAAACGGCTGCCCAAAATGTTGGTACCCTCGTGAAGTAAACATCGATACCCGGCATGTTTTTCTCTGCATCTTTTTAAGAGTAGAAAACAATTGTTTAAGTGAAAAGAAACTCAAAACCAAAAATCATGAAATATAACTTACTTATTATCGGAGCTATTGCTGGTTCTGCGCTATTAACTTCTTGCGGAGGCGGAATGTCAGATCAGGAATATTCTGATATGCTGGACCGGGAGCTTGATGAATTGAATCAGGAGGATGAAAAAGATGATCAAGCAAAATTGTACGAAAATGAAAAAGGGGAATTTAGAATTGACTTTGACGGTCACTCCCCATCTGTGAATTCATCAAAAGTACCCACTGAAATTGGAACATTGGATATGGTCCAAATATTATGGGAAAAGAGCCTGAGCGAAGCCTATGCTGTAATGTACAGTGACTATCCTGAAGCACTGATCGAAAATTCAGATCCAGATGCTCTGCTGCAGGGAGGTAAAAATGGAGCCGCAGGTAATCTGGGTATTCTATCTTTCGACGAAGAGAACGACATTAATATTGATGGAAACCCAGGCTTGGAATTTACAGGCAACAACGGTGAATACTACGTTACCTGGAGGGTTTACCTGGTTGACAATAGACTTTATCAAGTTGCTGTAATGGGAATGAACGCTTATGTTCCGGATGAAAATAAAAACAAGTTTTTGGAATCGTTCGAGTTGATCTCTGCCGAAGACAATGAATAAGATCAAGAAGTATTATTTCAGCTTATGCAACCAGATAAAATGCTCGTATTTATCTTGTATAAAAGTGATGAGATCCATTTCTGAAGCTGTTTTTAAAAATATCTCGTCCATGTTTAAAAAGGAGATAAATTCATCGAATTGCTCTTCAGACATTTCAATGATCTCGTAGGCCACATAAGTGCGTAAAAGTTCTTTTAAAATACCACGCTGATTGTCTGCATGCTCGTGCTCAGCAACCCAGCGTTTCGAGCGTTCTTTCTTTGATAAAGCCTGATATAAAGCAGTTATAGGGCTACGCAATACTTCAATACCGGTAACCATGCGCGTTTCTCTCATTGCCAGTGCCTGACGCTCTTGCTTTATCTCCTCTAGTGTTTTCAGCGGACGTACGATTACCTCGCTAATCTCCTGTACTTTATTTTCTACATAAAAAGAGCTATTGTGCTGGCAATCGGAATTGGCATCAATTACCAAATTAATTACTGGATATCCACGAACGGAAAGTGAAACAGAGTCTCCATTAGACACATATACGGAAAAAGAACCGTTGGGCTGTCCAAAAACACCCCTTCCTGTTGTTCGGTTGATCACCATCAAATTATAGAACGATTGGGGACGCAAGGTATCGGTTACGTTACCAGTAAACAGAACTTTATCGCATTGCTGTGAATGGGTGCTACCAAAACATACAATTAGGAATAAAAATATGAGGACAAATACTTTCAACGGTGGTAAAATTACAAAAATAGTACCGCGAATACAGTTCCGTTTGGCAAACAAATGTTAATTGATTTAGATTACATCTGTAAATTACATTTGTAAATTACATTTGTAAATCTGCTTAATTAGAGGAACCAACACAAATAAGTTGTAATTTTGCAGCATGAAACGTGTCGTAGTTGGTTTATCGGGAGGAGTAGACTCTAGTGTGGCTGCATTCTTGCTCAAGGAGCAGGGATATGAAGTTATCGGAATGTTCATGCGCAACTGGCACGATGAAAGCGTAACTTTATCAAACGATTGCCCATGGATAGAAGACTCCAATGATGCCCTACTAATTGCACAACAGTTAAACATTCCTTTTCACGTTATCGACCTAAGTGCGGAATACAAAGACCGAATAGTGGATTATATGTTTGATGAGTATCAGGTTGGGCGTACACCGAATCCGGATGTTTTGTGCAATCGGGAGATTAAATTTGATGTCTTTCTAAAAGCAGCAATGGATATCGGAGCCGATTATATCGCAACAGGGCACTATTGTCGCAAAAAAACGCATTTGGATGGTAGTTACGGCCTGCTCACAGGACTAGATACAAACAAGGATCAATCCTATTTCCTATGTCAGCTCAATCAGGAGCAGCTCTCAAAGGCACTCTTCCCTCTTGGTGAGCTTAAGAAGAGTGAAGTGCGCAAGATAGCCGAAGATAACGGACTGCACACTGCCGATAAAAAGGACTCACAGGGGTTGTGCTTTGTGGGGAAAATCAGCTTGCCTCAGTTTTTACAGCAAAAGCTCGAACCAATAGAAGGGAATATAATTGAGCTACCCGATTCACTTGAGCAATATAAGCAATACCAGGCAATAGAAACAGCACCAAAAAATGTAACTGAATTGGCGCGCCCTTTCAAGTATTCAAAGGAAATGGGCCAAAAGGTTGCCATGCATCAAGGCGCCCATTACTACACTATAGGGCAGCGAAGAGGACTTCATATAGGAGGAAGACCAAACCCTTCATTCGTTATAGGTCTCGACATAGAGAATAACACAGTATACTCCGGGCAAACTGAAAACCACCCAGGGCTGAACAGATCTGCTTTAAAAATTGAATCCGACGACATTCATTTTGTGTCTAATCAGTATAATATCAATTCATTAGATAACCTTTCTTTAAGTATTAGAATAAGATACAGACAAGCCCTTCAAAAAGGATCAATTCACGTAGAAAAAGATGGAATTTATGTTCTGTTCGATTCCATACAAAGGGGCGTTACACCAGGTCAGTTTGCGGCATTCTACCTGGACAGTGAGCTGATCGCTTCCGGCGTTATTTCGAGCTAGGTAGGTATTCGCGAAAAGTACCGTCGGAATAAAAAACAACGATCTTTTCTGCTTTCTCAAGCTCATGCACCTCTCCTACAGACGATTTGTGACCTGTGCTTTCTTCTTCCTTAAACTCACCTTCTCTGGTTACTCCTGTAACCAACCAGGAAGCATTGACATTAGGGAAAGTGCTGATAATTTTAGAAAGGAAATTAAGGCTGGGCTTGTTACGGCCGCTCAGGACATGGGATAGATTGGAACGCTTGATGCCAATCTCATCGGCAAATGTTGCAGGCGTTTGATTATTTGCCTTTATAATTAACTTGACCCTGTCTTGAATTAACATTTGTAAACACTATTTAGTGTTACAATAGTAACTATAATTTACAAATTATCATATAATAAAAAAATCACCCGTACATAATACAGGTGATTTACCACTATTAAACTATTTACTTAATTCAGGGAAAAGAAGATGGATTCATCTCCTTGTTCAATAAAGTTCTGTCCTTTTTTAATTGTGTCTCTTAATCGTGCAACCTGAAAAACAGATAGACTACTCTTCTCACCAAGGAGATTGTGCTTAGATAATTTATGTTTGGCATTATTCAAAGCATTGCTGGTCATGTTAAAGTCTGATAATTGCATAACTATAAAATTTAATTTACAAGAGCATTTACGGCTTCTTATTTCATTATGTTACAAAAAACGTGACAAAATTAGTTTTGGTTGGCTCCCCTCTTGTATGAGTAGTGAGGAAAAATGTAGATAATCTATTAATAAACAGGTGTTTAGCCCCATATGTATTCTGGAGGAAATAATTTTAATTTATTTCTGAATTAATGGATGAATTAATTCCTCCAGACCATTTATCTTGATCTCAAGGATCATTTCAAGCTGTTTCCCAAATTTACTTTTCGGAAACCCTTTATTCTTGAACCAGATCAAATATGCCTCAGGTAGATTAACCAGGTAGCGTCCTTTGTATTTTCCGAATGGCATTCTGGTATTAGCCAGCACCACAAGTTCATGCTGTTGTTGCATTTACCTCCTCTTTAAGTGGAATAAGCTCCAAAGTGGCCAAAAGATACCCCCAGAATTTTTGAACAGATGAAATTTGACACTTTTCATCTGGTGAATGTGCCGCTCGTATATTCGGGCCAAATGAGATCATATCAACACCTGGTAAGTGCTGTGAAAGAATTCCACATTCCAGTCCTGCGTGGCACGCTTTGACCTGGGGCTCTTCATTATAGCGCTCACGGTACAGATCGGCCATTATATTCAAAATTTTAGATTTTGCATTTGGTTGCCATCCCGGATATTCACCCGATTGCACAACCTTGCAACCGATCAACTCGAAAGCAGAACGAATTGTTGCCGCAATATCGTCTTTGGTGCTTTCCACGCTACTTCTTTGCAGCGATTGCGTACTGAATGTGCCATTCTTAACGATAACCCTTGCCAGGCTCGATGAAGTTTCTACCAGCCCTTCAATGTCCGGGCTCAATCGATACACCCCATTATGAACTGCCTGCAACACATCCAATATCATGTGCATATCTTCAGCAGATACTGCTTCCCCTTTGTACTCGAACGATTGTATTTCAATAGCCATGTTTTTTTCGATCGAGCGATACTCGACACTAATTACAGATGAAATATAGCGCAGTGCCTCTTCCATTGCAAACTTTTCGTTACCTGAAACTGCAATAACAGCGGTAGATTCTCTTGGAATTGCATTTCTGAGACTTCCACCGTCAATTGAGAGCAATTGAATGTCCAGTGTATCAACCAAATGGCGAAGTATTCGATTCATAAATTTATTTGCGTTCCCGCGTCCACTGTCGATATCCATTCCTGAATGACCTCCAAGCAATCCCCTAAGGGCGATTTGATATGTATCAAACCCTTGCTTAACAGGAACAGATGAATAGGAGTATGTTGTATTCGTATCGATTCCTCCGGCACAACCAACAGATAGCTCATCGTCGTCTTCTGTATCAAGATTCAAGAGTATTTCTCCGGAAAAATTAACACTATCAAGATTTATCGCTCCGGTCATACCAGTTTCTTCATCAATGGTAAACATTGCTTCTAGTGCAGGGTGGGCTATGTTTTCTGATTCAAGTAGCGCCATGATCGTAGCCACTCCAATTCCATTATCCGCACCTAAAGTAGTACCATTCGCACGCAGCCAATCTCCTTCCACGATCATTTCAATTCCATCGGTATCGAAATTAAAATCTGAATCTGAATTTTTCTGATGCACCATATCCAGATGCGATTGCATTATAATGGTTTTCCTGTTTTCCATGCCTGATGTCGCAGGTTTTTTAACAACAACATTCCCGACAGAATCTTTTATTGTTTCCAAACCTAAGCGTTTACCGAATTCCATCATGAACTCAATCACACGATCCTCTTTCTTTGAAGCTCTCGGAACAGCATTCAAATCTGCAAAATTATTCCATAAAGCTCTTGGCTCTAAATCTCGTACACTCATTTCTACTTAATATTAAATTATACCAGTTTCTTATAGCGAATTCTTTTTGGACCCGAATCGCCCAGTCTTTTCTTTCTGTTTTCCTCATATTCCGTATAGGAGCCCTCAAACCAATAAACCTCAGAATCGTTTTCAAAGGCCAAGATATGGGTGCAAATCCGGTCTAAGAACCATCGGTCGTGCGATATTACAACTGCACAACCCGCAAAGTTCTGAATGCCCTCCTCCAATGCCCGTAATGTATTAACGTCGATATCGTTCGTCGGCTCATCCAGCAAGAGTACATTCGCTTCAATTTTCAAGGTCATTGCCAGGTGCAATCTATTTTTCTCGCCTCCGGAAAGAATACCTACCTTTTTGTTCTGATCCGATCCGCTGAAATTAAACTTGGACAAATACGCTCTGGCGTTAATCTTTTGATTCCCTATCTCAACATACTCCATTCCGTTAGAAACCACCTCAAATACAGTTTTATCCGGTTTAATGTCCTCATGTGTCTGGTCTACATAGCCAAGCTTTACTGTCTCCCCTACCTTGAACGCACCATTATCCGGTTGTAATTCGTTCATTATCATCTTAAAGATCGTTGTTTTTCCGGCCCCATTAGGACCAATAACACCGACAATGCCTGCAGGGGGCAAATTAAAGTTAAGATCTGCGTACAACAATTTATCACCAAAGCTCTTTGCAACATGATCTGCCTCGATCACATTCGTTCCCAATCGTGGCCCGTTAGGAATAGGCATTTGCAGCATTTCATCTTTGGACTTTACGTCTTCAGCAAGCATTTTATCGTAATTAGCGATCCGTGCTTTGTTTTTTGCATGCCTTCCTTTTGGATTCATCCGTACCCATTCGAGCTCTCTTGACAGCATTTTTTGCCGCTTGGATTCAGTTTTTTCTTCCTTCTTTAAGCGATTGCCTTTCTGTTCGAGCCAGGAAGTATAATTACCTTTCCAGGGTATCCCCTCTCCTCTATCGAGCTCGAGTATCCACCCTGCCACATTATCCAAAAAGTAACGATCGTGCGTTACTGCAATTACGGTTCCTTTATACTGTTGTAAATGTTGCTCCAGCCATTCAATCGATTCTGCATCAAGGTGGTTGGTAGGCTCATCAAGCAGGAGAATATCCGGGTTTTTTAACAACAAACGACAAAGTGCAACTCTTCTTCTCTCACCTCCGGAGAGTGTTGCTATTTTTTGATCGTTCGGTGGACAACGAAGTGCATCCATGGCTCTATCCAGCTTGGTGTCTAGCTCCCAGGCATCCAAAGAATCTATTTTGTCCTGAACTTCACCCTGACGGGCTATTAGCTTCTCCATTTTATTCGGATCGTTCATTATTTCCTCATCCATGAACGAATTATTGATCTGTTCGAACTCTTCTAAAACGGCAACAATTTCCTGAGCCCCCTCCATCACGATCTCTTTAACTGTCTTTTGCTCGTCTAATTGTGGTTCCTGAGGCAAATAACCTACGGAATATCCTTCTGAGAAAACCACCTCCCCCTTAAAGGAAGCGTCAAGTCCCGCAATAATTTTCATTATCGTTGACTTACCCGACCCGTTTAAACCGATAATTCCAATCTTTGCTCCGTAAAAAAAGGAGAGATAAATATTCTTAATGATTTGCTTTCCCTGCGGCGTATTCTTTGATACACCAACCATTGAAAAAATGATCTTTTTATCGTCTGACATGCTATTTATGAAAAAAATTTCATCAAAGGTAGCAATTATACAGGATGAAGACTATGATTTGCGCTTAGAAATGGGCGTGTTCCAAAATGGAACCATTGGCAATTTTAAATACGTAATTAACCACAATAAGAACTGCTGTTAGACTAAAAAGGCCAACCACCCAATTAGGACCGTTCTTAAATTTACCAATAACGGAAAAACCTGCTACCACAGCACAAAGCAAGAATGGAATAGTGGCCGGAAACATGTAGACACTGCCTAGAATGTCGCCTTCAAATAATAAAACAACAGATCGTTGAAAACCGCATGTCGGGCATTCAATCCCAAAGGTCGACTTCCAGGAGCATTCAATCAAAATCTAAAAGACCCAGCTATAAGCATTATTAACCAGAAGAATAGCCATGCAGAAGAAACTGAAATACCAATAATCGCACAAATACTTCCTGCTTTGGCATTTTTATAGCTATAACTTGCATATTTCTCTGGATTTTGATCATAAAGAGCTTTATTCTTTTTCCATAAAGAAATTCCAATGATACCGCATATAATACCCGGCACACCGAATGGATAACAGGACACAATAGATACAATACCTAAAACCAAAATAGCAATGAAATTGGGAAGTTTTTCATTTCCACTATTTGGACTATTTGTGTTTTTTACATTTGGATCTAATAATTCAGTCATTTTACAGTATGTTTTTTAGTGTTATCAGCTAATATAACACATAATTAAAAAATGCCATCAGAAATTTGAGCAAAATACTTGTCGAGTAAGTCTGGATCAGCGCTTAATTGCCCAGCCCCTTTTTGGTGCGGATTTGAGTTTTGTTCTGTAGCCAGCCATTTTTATCCAAATAAATAATGAACAACACCACGTTTGCTATTCCGGCAATCACACCTATATATTAGCTACTAATAGAAACAACATTATTAACGTTATGATAGAGGACAAAATAACACCAACAATGGCACAAGTGTTACCAATTTTCGCACATCTATAACTCCAATTCGCGTAACGATCAGGATCTTCCAGATAGAGTTGATTTCTACTTTTCCATTTAGAAAGAGTAATTAGGCTACAAATCAAGCCCGGTATGCCCCACGCAAAACTTAGTTGAATTGATAATATTCCAAGCACCAAAATGGCTATTGCATTCGGTAAGGTTTCTTTCTTGTCACCGACATCGGTATTTCCTTTTACATTTGGATCTAATAAATCAGTCATTTTGTAGTTTTTTTTTAAAGTGTCGGAACTAATATAGCACATAATTGATAAATGTTGAAGTGAATTCAAATAAGGAAAAAATATACCATGCACGTTATTCGAGAACAAATCAAACGGCTTCAAGCTGATTACACCAGCCATAGTAATCTAACAAATGTCTGAACAGTTAATTACTGAGCAAAAAAAAACCTCTCTTTTCAGAGAGGTTTTTAAAAGTAATAGAGTTTCGTATTTAAACTTCTAAAGCTCTATGTGTAAATTTTGTGAATTTTGTAAATCTTCAAGATCATTCATCGCATCATTGAAGTCATCCATATTGTACTCCAATTCATCAACCAAATCATTAGCGGCAGACATCAGCATTACAGCTCCAATAACAAGAATCAAGTTAATTGCGCCAGAAATAATACCTATGATGAGACCTGCTTTAGCCATTCCATTGCCATGACCAGCAGCTTTCGAAGCTTTACTTGCTCCAACACTCATGATAATTCCGATTACAGGCAAGATAGCCCAAACAATGATTCCTACCCATGGGTTAATGGCTACCATGATATACGCGCCTATCCACCAACCTAAAGTTAATGATACAATTCCGATGATCATTCCGATCATTCCTTTTGTTTTTCCTGGATTAGCACCAGAGTTCATTTCTTCTGACATAATAATTAGTTTTTATAAGTTATAGCACTAATATATGAAATCATTTTCCTTTTGGTGCTTGTTTTTTGAAAAGAACAAGAAAAAATATCAACATTTATGTATTAATAAAAAATATATTCCGAAATTTAAAAGCGTATAATACACTTGTTTTTATGAAATATTTAAAACGGATCGCTTTGCGTTTTTTACCTTTAATTTGTCTTTCCATCTTGATTTTAGACGGCTGTAAAAAAGGCAAATCGGATGTTACAATTCGCGGTGTTATCACAGACAGCTCCTTTAATACCCCCCTTTCAGGAGCCTCTGTTTCGTTATACGAAATTGCAGCAGGCGGAGGCGTGACTAGTTTAATAGGGCAAGCTACTTTAAGTTCGGATGGGAGCTATTCGTTTACCTTTCCAAGAAACATCGCAGAAGGCTATGAATTGTTTGTTGAAAAAAACAATTACTTCTCTATTAACGAAACCATTGCTTTTTCGAATTTAACCATAGAGGAAGACAATATTCTTAATTTTTCAACTACAGCACTGTCGTGGGCGAAATTAAGGTTTATCAATCTATCTCCGCAACCGGGTGACATATTAAGGTATATAAGAAATGAAGGAAAGGTTGACTGTCTTGAATGCTGTATTGGCGGAGAACACTTTCTTTATGGCGCAGTGGATACTACAATTTATTGTGCCAACGATGGAAACACGATATACTCTTATCAGTATTACGATTATGCTACAGGAATTCAAGGGGTCAGATCAGCCACGACTACAGCATTCGACACCACGGAGATCTTATTGAGTTATTAGCTTATTCGTCATCAAGCACATCTCTTAATCGTTGACGTAGCTGGCGCGTATAGGTTTCTGTAATATACTTGTAGTAATTCGGTGTACTCTTAGTAATACACTTGGTATAATGCTTTAATCTGTGCTCAATATGATCTTTAAGCATGTCCATTATCTCTAGGCCGTGAAAATAATCTTCCGAAGCCATTTGAATTACCGAGCAATGATTTTCCAATGATAATTCGACCGCCTCTTTACCTTTTAACCCGTTTTCAATACAATCCGAATAAATTTCTTTAATATTAAACTCCTTCAACAATTCAATTTTAACTACTTCTGAAATTCCTTTGGAAAATTCAAATTCAGTTTCAAACTCAATATCTTCCACCTCACTTAGTCGTGCCTCCAGGAACCGATCCGGAAATTTAAATGCATCCTGCCAATTAATATAATCCTGCCAGAATCCAAACCTTCTTACATTGTTGCCCAGATCTATCAGCTTGAACTTATATTTATTCGGTAAAACCCTCGACCCCCTACCAATCATTTGATGATACAGCGTTAGTGAACGAGTTGCCCTGTTTAAAATTATTGTTTCTACGGTAGGCTCATCAAAACCAGTGGTTAATATACCAACTGAAGTTAGAATCGCATCGGGTGTAACTTTGAACCATTTAAGAACATCTTTCCGATCCTTATCGCTGAACGTAGAATCAAGATGTCGAATTTTATATCCTCGCTTCTTGAACGTTTCCTCAACACGAAGCGAAGTGTCAATTCCCGAATTAAAGACCAAAGTCTTGTCTCCAACAGCAACTTCTTCATATGCAAAAAGTAATTTTTCCTGCATGAAATAATTTCCGTAAACAACATCAGAGCTGCTCACTGTAAAATCACCATTGGACCCAATTTTTAATCCGTGCAAGTTAACATCATATGTATATGAGCTTGCATCTGCAAGATAACGTCCTTCGATCAAAGATGAAATGCTTTCTCCAACGATTAATTTGTTGTAATTATCGTTTAACGGCAAGGCTTTATTACTGCTTAAAGGTGTTGCCGTTACCCCTAGAATATTTACATTTTTGTAAAATTGAAATATTTTTCTAAAGCTATTATAGTGGGCCTCATCTACGATAACCATACCAATATTCTTGATGAAATTCTCATCGTCATTGAGTCTGTTATTCAATGTTTCAACCATTGCAATGAAGCACTGAAATTCCTGCTGATCCGGTATTTCCTTAACCTCACTGTTTATTACTTTATTGTTAACCCCAATAGCCGACAATTGTTTTGAGGTTTGAACCGATAATTCAATTCTATGCGTAAGAATTAATACTTTCTCGCCGGTTCTTTCAATATACCTTTTAGCCGTTTCAGAAAATATAACAGTCTTTCCTCCACCTGTAGGCAACTGAAACAACAAGTTGAATTCCTTGCCATTAGACTCCATTTCATCAAGTATTGATTTAATAGTATCCTCCTGAAATGGGTAAAGAGTTTTGGCCTTATAAAGTTCCGTATCGATCATATAGCATCCCGCAAAAAGCGGCTACAAAGCTACAGTCTTTTTCGACAATTACAAAATGAATTGGCCTAGATTTTTTTATTTCTTTTATTGAAATCCTAGATAATATCAGATTTTTGAAATTACAGACTAATTGTAACTTGAAACAATTATTTTTGTAGCACATTTTTGTAAACGACGAAATGAAAATATGTTTTTCCCATGGCTGAAATTGAAAAAGTAAAATGCCTTATCATTGGATCAGGACCGGCAGGCTATACTGCTGCCATCTATGCAGCAAGAGCCGAAATGAATCCAGTAATGTATCAAGGGTTACAACCCGGCGGTCAACTTACCACTACAACTGAAGTAGAGAATTTCCCGGGCTACCCAGACGGGGTTACTGGTCCGGAAATGATGATTCAGCTTGAAGCACAAGCAAAAAGGTTTGAGACTGATGTTCGATTTGGGTTCATTAATAAAGTTGATTTTTCTGGAGAAACTCACAAATGCTGGTCTGATGATGGAACCGAGATCCATGCAGATACCGTAATAATATCGACTGGAGCATCCGCGAAATACTTAGGCATGAAAAGCGAACAGCTTTATTTAGAAAATGGTGGAGGAGTTTCTGCTTGTGCTGTTTGCGACGGTTTCTTTTATCGAGGGCAGGAAACAGTAATTGTTGGCGCTGGAGATTCGGCATGTGAAGAGGCACATTACCTCTCAAAATTGTGTTCAAAAGTTACAATGCTTGTTAGAAAAGAGGAATTCAGGGCTTCTCGAATCATGGCAGAAAGGGTTAAAAACACAGAGAACATTGAAATTCTGTTCAGGACTGAAGCTGAAGAAGTTTTAGGAGATGGACAAGTAGTAACAGGCGTTCGTGTACGGAACAATAAAACTCAAGAAGAAAAAACAATTTCGTGTACCGGCTTTTTTGTTGCAATTGGCCACACTCCGAACACTTCTATTTTCAAAGAGTTCATTAACCTGGATGACACAGGATATATTAAATATGAGCAACCAGGAACATCAAAGACAAACGTTCCAGGCGTATTTGTTGCCGGAGATGCTGCAGACAAAACCTATCGTCAGGCTGTTACTGCAGCCGGAACTGGCTGCATCGCAGCTCTGGATGCGGAGCGATACCTATCTGCTAAAGGGCATTAATATTTATTTAAGTAATTGAGCGGCAGGCTTCTTTAAAAAGATTAAAGAAGCCTAAAAATGTGTACTTACTTGACCTTTCTCTCCAACATAGGCACGAAGCTAAATTCACCAAATTCTTCTACCGAAGTTTCATTTTCAGCTAGCTTGGTAACTTTTATCATTTGTTGTTTCCCCCCTTCTCCAATAGGAATTATCATTATACCCCCAACAATTAGCTGATCAACTAGAATTTGAGGTATATCCGGAGCGCCACAAGTTATAATGATTTTATCGAACGGTGCAAAGACCGGCAATCCTTTATACCCATCCCCAAAGCTCAATCGTGCATTATATTTTAAATGGCGCACAATATTCTTTGCTTTAAGATGCAACTCCTTATGTCTTTCTATACTGAACACTTTTGCTCCAAGCTCACACAATATACACGTTTGAAAACCAGAACCACTTCCAATTTCCAATACCTTGTCACCGCGTTTAATTTCCAATAGCTGCGTTTGAATTGCGACAGTATGCGGATGGCTAATAGTTTGACCCGAACCAATTTGAAAGGCAATATTAGTATAGGCCTGTTCTGCAAATGCATTATCAAGAAAAAAATGCCTTGGAACTGCTTCAAAAGCATCCAGTATTTTTATATCGTCAATTCCCTTTGTCTTAAGCTCTTCAATGAGCTTCCTTCTCATGCCCTTATATTTATAAGAATCTTGCATGTCACAAATGTAAGCTAATTCGCAACAAAATTGAGCGTCTTTTTTCGAACATTTTGTTGTTGAAGAAAGGTAAATATGATGTGTTAAACACTTTAATCTCGCAACAGAAATAACTATATTTGAGGGACTTTTGAATCAGATAAAAATGACGATACCTAATAAGGAGCTAGAATTCAATAAGAATGATGATGAGATGCGACTCAAAATTACATCCCTTGAAAGGGAATTGGATCAAATTCTTCTCGGTGGTGGAAAAAAGAAAATTGAAAAGTTGCATAAAAAAGGAAAGCTAACCGCTCGTGAAAGAATAAATCTTCTTGTTGACCCGGATTCAAATCAGATAGAAATAGGTGCATTTGCCGGATTTGAGATGTATCAAGAACACGGTGGTTGTCCTGCCGGGGGTGTAGTGGTAGTTATTGGTTATGTATCCCAAAAGCAATGTATTATTGTAGCCAATGATGCGACAGTTAAAGCAGGAGCCTGGTTCCCAATTACGGGCAAGAAAAATCTTCGAGCTCAGGAAATCGCCATGGAAAACAACCTTCCGATCATATATCTTGTTGATTCTGCGGGTGTATTTCTTCCAATGCAGGATGAGATATTTCCGGATAAGGAACACTTTGGACGCATTTTCCGAAACAATGCCGTGATGAGCTCAATGGGAATTGTTCAAATTGCGGCCGTAATGGGAAGCTGTGTTGCTGGTGGCGCCTACTTGCCAATAATGTCGGATGAATCGCTTATCGTAAATAAAACCGGAACTATTTTCCTTGCAGGGTCGTACTTAGTTAAAGCAGCGATCGGAGAAAGTATTGATAATGAAACCCTTGGCGGAGCCACTACACATACAGAGTTATCCGGTGTATGCGATTATAAGACGGAAAGCGATGAAGATTGCATCGCTACAATAAGGGATCTTGTTGGACGAATTGGCAATAGTGAACTTGCAGGATTTGACCGAAAAGAATCAATAGCCCCTCACGAAAAAATCGAGAATATATACGGTATACTCCCCTCAGATAGAACTAAACCCTATAATGTTAAAGATATTCTTGCGTGCATCGTGGACGATTCTAAGATCACCGAATATAAATCAGACTATGGCAGGTCGATTATTTGTGCTTATGCACGTATCGATGGCTGGAGTGTTGGTATCGTTGCCAATCAGCGTGAAATTGTGAAAAATGCTAAAGGTGAAATGCAATTTGGTGGTGTTATTTATTCCGATTCAGCGGATAAATCAGCACGATTTATTATGAATTGCAATCAAAAAAACATTCCACTGGTATTCCTTCAGGATGTAACCGGATTTATGGTAGGATCAAAAAGCGAGCATGGAGGCATAATCAAGGACGGGGCTAAAATGGTAAGTGCCATGGCTAATTCTGTGGTACCTAAATTCACTATAATAACAGGAAATTCATATGGGGCAGGAAATTATGCAATGTGTGGAAAGGCATATGACCCAAGGTTAATTGTAGCCTGGCCAACTGCTCAGATTGCAGTAATGGGTGGAAGTGCTGCTGCCCAGGTTCTTTTACAGATCGAAATTGCTTCTTTAAAGTCCAAAGGCGAGAAAATAACACCCGAAAGAGAAAAAGAACTATACGATTCAATAAAAAATCGTTACGACTCACAGGCTTCTCCTTATTATGCTGCTAGCCGATTATGGGTAGATGCTATTATAGACCCGATACAAACAAGGAAGATAATTTCGATGGGTATAGAGATGGCAAACAATAAAAAATCAGAAAAGCCTTACAATGTTGGCGTAATTCAAACGTAAAGAAATTTTAAAATGAAAATGGACTGGCAGATAAAGCATTATCGTGATTTAACACTGAACGAATTACACGATATTATAGCGCTCCGTATCAACGTTTTTGTTGTAGAACAGGATTGCCCGTATCAAGACCTCGATGGCAAAGACAAAAAATGCTATCATCTCGTATGTCGAAACGGAAAGGGAAGTATTGTTGCAACTGCACGCATCCTCCCCCCTGGCCTTTCTTATGATGAATGCGCAATTGGTCGAGTTGTAATTGATGAGCGTGTTCGTGGTAATGGAATTGGCCACGTATTGATGAAGGAATGTACCAAATTTTCGGACCTTGAATTTGGTAAGGCTCCCATTATAGTTTCTGCCCAGAAGCACTTGGAGAATTATTACGAAGCACACAATTTCGTTCCAACCGGCAAAGAGTATCTCGAAGATGGCATTCCACATATAGAAATGAAACGTTCACTTAATTAATTAACAAAAATGAAGAAACTATATTTCGCCTGCATTGGGCTTCATATACTTTACAGTTGTGGAACAACTGCAACAATTTCAGCGGACAGTAAAACCGAGCATGAGACAGAAACCATTGATTTGAATGATACACAAATCGGATCGAAACAAACAATCGACCTGAATTATATGGATCTTAATGTGCGACCACAAGATGATTTTTTCAAATTTTCGAATGGTACGTGGGTTAAAAATAATCCGGTTCCAGCTTCAGAATCGAGATGGGGAAGCTTTAATGAACTGGATGTATCCAATAAGAAAAAATTAACTGCAATACTTGAAGAGGCAACAACCTTGAATGCTGAAGAGGGTACTATAATGCAGGTTCTTGGCGATTTTTACAGCTCATACCTGGATATGAATACCAGAGATAGAACAGGAATCACATCGATTCAAGATGAGCTCGGAGACATTCAAAAAATTCAATCTAAAAATGAATTACCCTCAATTATCGCCAAACACCATGAATCAGGTATTGGATCTCTATTTAGATTCGGCGTAAGACAAAATCTGAAAGACGTAGAGAATCATATCGCCGCATTCGGTCAGGGTGGCATAGGACTTCCAAATAAAGATTATTATTCGGATGTGAATAAAAAGGATATTCTTAATTCCTATGCGGATCACATTGTGTCCATTGGAATTCTTTTAGGATACACAAAAAGTGATGCGAATAAATTCTCAGCTTCTGTTTTATCAATTGAGAAAATGTTATCCGAGAGCATGATGTCACGAGCTGAGCTCAGAATACCGGAACGAACGTACAACAAGGAAAGCTTAAATGATTTTAAAAAGAGCATCGCTCCTTTTGATTTTGAAAGCTATTTATTGGAATCTAAAATCGAAAGCTTTGACACCTTAATTGTTGGACAACCAGCATTTGCAATTAAAATATCGGAGATTATTCAAAGTGTTGCTCTTGAGGATTGGAAGCAATACCTAACCTGGAAAGTAATTAATCACTATGCAAATCATTTGGATACTGCATTCATTGCTCAAAATTTTTCTTTTTATGGAAAAGTCCTTTCGGGGAAAACTGAGATGAAACCAATTAATCAAAGAGCAATAGATGAAATAACACATTTACCAATAGGTGAATTACTCGGCAAAGCATTTGTAGGAAGGCACTATTCCGATGTTTCACAACAAAGGGTGAATACAATGGTTGACAACCTTGTGCTTGTCTTTCGCGAAAGAATTAAGTTGCTCGAATGGATGACCGATGACACGAAAGCACAGGCACTTGTTAAACTAAATGCAATAGGCAGAAAGCTTGGATTCCCTAATAAATGGGAAGATTTCAGCTCGCTCGATTTTAGCAAGAACGAATACATTGAAAACGTTCGTAAGATGGCGCAATATTCTAGAAGAAACAACATTTCCGAGCTCAACGAACCTGTAGATAAGGACGAATGGGGAATGCCAGCTCACATGATTAACGCATATTACCACCCTTTACTAAATGAAATAGCTTTTCCAGCCGGAATAATGCAAGCGCCTTTCTTTAGTGACAAATATGAAGATGCGGTCAATTATGGCAGAATAGGTATGGTTATAGGACATGAATTCACCCACGGGTTCGATGACATGGGATCAAAATTTGCAGCAGATGGAACATTTAGGAACTGGTGGACAGAAGAAGACAGAAATGCTTTTGAATCACGCACCGAAAAATTAGGAGCTACTTATTCTCACTTTTGTCCAATAGAGAACCAATGCGTAAAACCGGATCTTACCATGGGAGAAAACATTGCTGATCTCGGAGGATTGACGCTTGCTTATCATGCATATACGAGAACCGATGAGTTTCAATCCGGTATTCTGAAGCAAGGATATACTCCGGCACAACGATTTTTTATTTCATACGCACAATTATGGAAAATTAATTATACAAACGAGGAGCTGAAAAACAGATTGGAAAATGATTCCCACTCACCCGGTATGTATCGTGTCAATGGCCCTTTGATGAATTGTCCGGAATTTTTTAAAGCATTCACGGTACAGGAATCTGACTCCATGAGAAATACCAGCGAAACCATCTCTAAAATTTGGTAACGATTGCATAAAAAAAGAGTGCCAAATGGCACTCTTTTTCTTTTTGCTATTAATTTAAGTTAATTAGTAACTTCTTTTTCCGTTTGGTTTGCTTAACCTCAACAGACTTACTATAATTCAATATAGCTTTTATTGTTTTGTTACTTGGGGCAAATTTAGACTCTTCGCTGGGAGCAATGTAATTCTGGTATTCATTCAACATAGGCAATTTGTTTTTTGTTTCATTAACCTAAGAACGAAAGGACTTCCAATATATTGTAGTTAGCTTCCCTTTTTTCAATAACTCCCGGAATACCTTCGAATCAACCATTCCAATGCCAGTAGTAGTACAATTAAAAATAAAAGCCACTTCCAATCAATT
>Ga0315334_10000312_pt1 | contig 29774 bp, 23 predicted proteins | sample M150034915metaG_FD_205555 | JGI IMG/M metagenome (GOLD analysis project Ga0315334, IMG submission 205555) | Ammonia-oxidizing marine archaeal communities from Monterey Bay, California, United States - M1 500m 34915 | ecosystem: Environmental > Aquatic > Marine > Intertidal zone | place: USA... | reverse complement strand
ATCGGTTCGAAATTTCAGGACGATGATCAGAACGGTTTGAATGTGATGAGTAACTCCGGCGCCGTATATGTTTTTGAAAGGAACACATCTGGTGTTTGGATCGAGGTTCAGAAGTTAGTAGCATCGGATAGAGCACCCGAAGATCAATTTAGCTGGTCGCTCGATATTTCAGGAGATCGGGCAATTGTGGGTGCATATTATGAGGATGAGGATGCAAGCAATTCAAATTCGATGATGTGGGCAGGATCGGCTTATATATTTGAGAGAAATCTTTCTGGTGTTTGGAATGAAGTACAGAAAATTGTTTCGTCTGACAGGGATGTAATGGATCAATTCGGTTGGTCTGTGTCGATTTCAAATGATTATGCCGCAGTTGGTGCGAATTGGGAAGATCATGATGAAAATGGTTTGAATGCTGTTGGAAGCGCTGGCTCAGTTTATATTTTTGAACGAAATGGATCGGGAGTTTGGAATGAGGTTCAAAAAGTAGTTGCACCAACTCGATTTACTCTGGATGAATTTGGCTGTTCTGTTTCACTTTCTGGTACTATTTTGGCTGTTGGTGCACCTTTTGAAAATGAAGATGCATCAGAAGTAAATTTTTTGTCGGATGCCGGAGCAGCTTATATTCTTGAAAGAAATGGAATCGGTACATGGAACCATATTCAGAAAATTGTTCCCAGTGACAGAGAAACCGATGACATATTTGGTTTTGCACTGGATTTGTCGGGGAATAAATTATTGGTGGGAGCACCATACGAGGATCATGATGGTGTCGGTTTAAATTACATGACACAAGCAGGAGCTGCATATTTATTTGAAGATCCTGGAACTGGAAACTGGAGTCAGCTGACAAAAGCAATTGCAGTGGACCGAACTCAAAACGATCAGTTCGGTCGTTCTTTATCTATTTCTGATTCAAATTTGATCGTTGGCGCACCTTTTGAGGAACATAATTTATTGGGTATGGATACACTTGATAATGCAGGAGCAGTTTATATTGATGGTATCTGTTTTCCCGTAACAAGTGCTCTTACCGAATCAGCTTGTGCATCGTACACTTCTCCAAGCGGGACTATTTACACTACTTCAGGCATCTACTCAGACACCATTTCCAGCAGTCTGGGTTGCGATAGCATCATAACAATAAATTTAACAGTTAATACCATTCCAACTTTGGACCTGGGAAGTGATACTGTATTTTGCCAGGGACCATCGATCCTGTTGGATGCTGGTAACAGTGGAACGGTATTTTTATGGAATGACGGTTCAACAGATCAGCAATTAGCGGTAAATACCACTGGCATTTATTCGGTAACAGTAACAAACGCTGCTAATTGTAGTGCTTCCGATTCCATTAGTATTCAAGTAAACGAATTGCCTTCTATAAACGCCGGATTGGATAATATTATTTGCCTTGGAGATACCGCGACATTAAATGTTACTGGTGGCTTAAGCTATGTTTGGTTACCAACTGGCGATACTACAGATATTATTAATGTATCTGCTTCTATAGGAACATGGTATAGTGTTACCGGAACAGACGCAAATGACTGCGCGAATACCGATAGTGTTTATATAGATGTTATTACTCTTGGTTCGGTTGCAGCTAATTGGGACTCAATAACAGTGGAGAACCCTAGCATTATTTCGATAAATGTAGCAATCAACGATACGGGAAGCGTTACAACGATCACTATTTTAGATTTACCGGTGAACGGAACTGCACAAAATATGGGCATGGGATTTTTGGGATATACGCCGGATGTTGATTTCACAGGTACAGACTCACTTACTTATGTTATATGTGATCCCTATTGTGCTAACTTTTGCGACACAACCACAGTTTACTTCTATGTGTTTGAAGATGTTGAGCTAATTGTTCCATCCGGATTCACTCCTAATGGAGATGCGATCAACGATGCTCTTGTGATCGTTGGCCTATCTAAATACCCCGATAATGAATTGCTGATCTTTAATCGATGGGGAAACCAAATATTCAGTGCAAAACCGTATGAAAATAACTGGGTGGGACAATCAAACTCCGGATTGACCTTTGGAGGAAATGAAGTTGTGGATGGCACTTATTTTTATGTGCTATATCTAGCTAATGACATTGAGCCGTTAAATGGATCTATCGAACTAAAAAGACAATAAAGCAGTAAAGAATAATTAAAATGAGATACTTACTTTATATTGGATTTATTATTTGCACGAATGCGGCAATAAGTCAGACTCAATTGCATATGACCAATTATGTTTTGCATCAACCATTTATTAATTCTGCTGCTATCGGCAGCTATAATTCTATAAACGGAGCGGTTTTCATGAAAATGCAATGGGTAGGAATTAAAGATGCCCCGGTTTTTCAAGGATTGAATTTTAATTTACCGTTCTCAAATGAAAAGAGTTATTTGGGAATAACGGTTTTCAACGATCGAATCGGGGTTAACAAAACAACTGATATTGCTTTGTCTTATGCGCATAGAATTAAACTCAATGAGGTTCATTCACTTTCTTTTGGCCTAGGTGCGGATATAGCAATAATGCAAAGTAACTATTCTGAACTGACTACCATTATGGAGAACGACCCGCTGTTTAGTGCTGATACAAGAACGTATACGGCACCCAATTTCAATACTGGGTTGTATTTCTTTTCTAAAAAATATTATGTTGGGTTTTCCATTCCCAAATTATTAACCAATCAGATCGTATACAACACAGCATACAAAATGGAAACGACCTTTAACGTGGCTAATTTTCATTACCATTTGCAAGGTGGATATAAATTTAGATTAGCAGAAAATTACAATCTGTATACATCTACGTTAGTTAAGTATGTTGCCGGTTCTCCAATTCAGGTAGACTTAAACACAATGCTTGAATATAACGAACAAATAGGCCTGGGCTTAACCTATCGCACAAGTACGATCGTAAATGGTCTTCTTAATTTCAAGATTACCAAGTCTCTTAAAATAGGATATTCATATGGGTATAATTTTAACGAATTGAGGAACTTTTCAAATGGAAGTCATGAGATAATTCTAATTTTTAATCAGGCAAAAAACAAATTAAATGCTCCCGAAGAGACTCCAAGATTCTAGCCATTAAGCGGATAGTTTTATCCATGTCGAAGTTATTTCTTGTGAGTACCAGTTAATCCGATGTATCGCGTGAGGATCTGTATCTTTTCTTTCTTCTTTTACCACTGCTCCTTCGGTTATTACCCTTACTAAGACTACCACGCTCTCCATTACCACTTTTGCTTCTGCCACTGATCATTTTCGAAACGATACCCTTTTTTTCGCCCAGTTCTAACAATAGGACTCCCGTAAAATGCAGAATGATAAACACCAACAACCAGTAAAGCGATTTTTCGTGCAGCTCTTCCATTAAATGGTGCGTGCTGTCAGGTCCGTATAGTATTAGCACACCTGTGGTTAATGAAGCCCCTAACAATAAATAGAATAGGATGTACGTCCAGGATTGAAATTTCTCTCTGTTTTTTGCTGTTCTTGATATTGGATTTCTGAAGGGAACGCCTTGCACCGCAAAAACAAACATCCGAATACAATACAGTACTATCAGGAGGTATCCGGAATATACATGCCATTCCCACATTGGGCTACGAATCGATTTTGCAATTGAAACTGCCTGGTCCTCGTTTATTTTTACATCGAGCCTTGACAATTCATTTGTCATAATTTCAGCAACAGTGTTTTTGTTCATCCAGGTGAGACGTAAAAAAATGGTCATAAGTGTAAACAATAACGCTAACGCTATTGCCCAATGAAGAAATCTTCTCGACCTGGTATATCTGTTCTTTTTCACTGCTTGGTTTTATAGTTGCATTTTACAATTAGCTCTATATATGCATTCCTCAGTATTTAATTCTTCCCTAATTTATTATTTGTAATCGTTGCAAACAACATTAAATGAAATAATTGTCATTGCTTTATGAATTTCAGAATGGATCTTTTTCCGTCCGAAAGAGTTATTTGCATGTAATATATTCCCGGTTGGACAGTAATCTTCATTGTGTGTTTTCTGATGTGCCTAACAGAAGCTTCGGACACAATTTGTCCTAATTGGTTTGTCATAACAATATCAGCCTTTAACTGCTCTGTGACAAAATCAATGGTCAGTTCATCAAGAACAGGGTTGGGGTAGATGAAAATTTCATTTGTTGCAACATTTTCCTCGTTATTCAGGTTACTTACAACACCTTTCTTTAGGCCGTTCCCAAAGCTGGTGACCCACACCTGATCGGTATTGTATGGGTTAAAAATGACTCTAATTGGATTTGAATAATGGTAACTGTTCACTCTTTCAAATGTTGGATTGGAGCTGGTTAAATTTTCGGTATACTGCAATCCTTCTTGGTTGTCGTGCGTGCATACGTATGCAACATCCGGATTCGTGGGATGAAGGGTAGTTGACCAGACACGGTAAAAACTCTTTATTCGCGTCCAATTAGAACCTCTGTCACTTGATTTGTATAAACCACCTTGTTCTATATTATTTGGGCCCCAATGTGATTTGACCGAAGCATACCAGATACTGTCGTTGTCTGGTGCAATTTCTACATCCATTGTCCAATAATGCATTCCTATATCCGACCGATCGACCCAGCTTTGCCCGTTATCTACACTTATAAAAACACCTGAGCTTGCGGTGAATTCTCCATTATCGTAACGAGCAGAGAAAACGGCAACCAGTGTTCCATCACTCAAAACCTCTATTTCAATTGGATGTCCTTCTGTTCTTGGTGGGGCAGGAAGCAGATTCCAGCTCGCACCAAAATCGGCAGAATAATAGATGCCGCCGTCACTACTATTAGCGATACAGGCATAAAATCTGTTTGGGTTGTTTTCGTCTATTGCCATATCCAGAACTACTCTTTGGAAATCATGCGTCACAGTCCAGTTCATTCCATTATCTGAAGATTCAAAAATTTCTCCTATTCCCTGATCAATTAAAGCATCTGAAAGATAAATTGAGCCATACATATCATGTTTATCGGAGACACAGGCATATATTTTACTTCCGTCAGGAGATGGAATAACAGTATACGTGGTATTGTAGCTTGATGGGTAATTGTATCCGGTGGACCAGGTATTACCTGCATCGTGCGAAATAAACCCCTGGATGTCGGTATAGCTTGCAAAAACATCGAGCGAAGACATCCAATGAAGATCCCAGCAAGAAGTGATTTCCAGACCATTTGATTCGTACGGTAGATCACTTGGCGTATTACTTCCCATAGGGTTTAATTCTGAAGGGGCAACATATAGTGCGTTCCAGGAGGCTCCACCATCTCTGGTATGATGCGATGACATATAATCGGTAATTACAACAACATCTGAATTTCCATTGGCCACATCCAGGCCAATAACCGGCCCTGACCACCACCAATTATAGGTGTTTGCACCTGCTCCCAACCAGCCGGTATTCACGTTTTGATTCAGGTTGAAATTTTCACAATCTAGTATTTGCATCCAAGAGTTTCCGGCATCGATCGATTTATATACTTCCATTGCCGGAGCTTCGTAACAGCCTAAATAAATGACATCCGGGTCTGATGTGCACGTTGCAATTAAATTTGGATGAACACTGCCTCCCGAAACTGCCAGGTTTAGTCCATTGCCATCCAATGACTGCCAGTTACTGGTTCCGTATTCCAATCGAAGAACTTCGCGGTTTGGCCCCCAGTATTCCGTAAAATTTAACCCACCAAAAGTAGAGTACATACTTACTGCGTACAATTTGACTTGTCCATTTACCTTGACTCCTTCCATGTATCGAAAAAAATGAGTGGCCGGAAAATCCCCGTTGATCGGTTCGGAATTAAACGTTATACCGTTGTCATTGGAAACCCAAAGCAAGGCAGAACCACCCGAACCTCCACTATTTGCAGCAACATAAATGTCATTACCATCCCAAAAGACACCACCAATATAGATCGAATTGGCAGTAGTTGTAAATGCGGTGGTAAATGAAGAACCACCATCTGTTGAAATATAGACTGTAGTGTAATCGCAGAGTATTACTCTGTCCGTACTATTTGGATCCGCATATAATTGATACACATAGCCATTGGCGGGGGCGGAAGCCAGAACATTCCATGTAGCTCCACCATCGATCGATTTTTTTGCTTGATACGGATTGGGATAACCAGTATATCCAAAGGAATATAAAATATTGGAATCTGCAGTGAACTCTACTTTTGTGTGTTGTCCGGCTCCGGTTAATTCGTAGTAAGGAATCTGGTTCCATTCTGTTCCGGCATTCACTGTTTTGAAAACAGGGGACATATCGGAGGTGACGAAATATACCTGGTCGTTAAATGGACTTATGGAGGGCTGTGTGGTTGCACCACCACCGCATATTCCTTTATTTTCAAAAATTACAGGTTGTGCGAGCGAATACACAGTGCAAGCAAGTAGTGTATGGAAAAAGAATACCCTGAATGGTAGATTTCCGTGCAGTAGTTTTTTTATCATTCAATTTAGCAATGGTGCAGTAATTTACGAATAGTTTCACAATCTGCAGCAGTGTGGCATGTATAACTGCACCACTAATTAACGCAATTAAGCTTTTCGGGCATACCACATTTCGATAAATCCTTTGCCTTTCGCCTTGATCTTACCCCTGCTTTCAAAAATAAAATCAGTATCACCCTTTAGGTATTCATAGGTGGTTTGGCTAAGATTTACTTTACCCACCTCACAGCTGCTCTCCATTCTGCTTGCCGTATTCACGGCATCGCCCCATATATCGTATTGAAATTTTTTAACACCAACTATACCTGCAACAATAGGACCGGTATGAATACCAGAGCGCATTTCAAAAGCAGTTTTACCCAATTTGTCTAGCTCTATTTTACGCTTGGAAATAAACTCCTGCATTTCCAATGCAGCAAGTACCGTGTTTTTTACAGAGTCAATTTCAGGTTGAGGCAGACCTCCTGCAGCCATGTATGCATCTCCAATTGTCTTTATCTTCTCAATTCCGTATTTACTTATGATATCGTCAAATTCAATGAAGCATGTATTTATCTCTGCAACCAGTTCCTTTGCGCTAAATTTTGAAGATAGCTCCGTAAATCCCTTGAAATCGGTAAATAATATAGAAACCATTGCGAAGTTTCTTGCATCCGCACTTCCTTTCATCTTTAGCTCTTCAGCAATTTCTGCAGGAAGAATATTCAATAACAGCTTGTCCGATCGTTCTTTTTCCAATTTAATGGCAGATCTTGATCTACGGATATGTTTTAGTCGGGACCAAAGACCGATAGCCAAAATAACACCCAGAAATCCAAAACCAATAAGAATATTTCTGATTTGGTTCTTTTTTTGTACCTGCCTTTCATGGTTTAATTGAATTACTTTAACTTTCTCTTGTTGTTCTAAACTATCTGCCAGTGCTATTTTGTCTAGTTCGATTTGTTGTATCGCGATTGCAGTTTCACTGAAATTCAGGCTGTCGTTGATCGACGAAAATAATTCGTAATATTTAAGTGCTTCACTACTCTTTCTTAATGCCTTATAGGCTTTGTAAAGACAGCTGCACCCAAGTCGCTGGGTTTCCATTCTTTTGTACGCGATTCCTAGATCATATCCCTTTGAACAGTACAGTACAGCCTTTTGATAATCCGCAGTTGCGAGCCAACCCTCACCAATTTTCACTGTGATCCATCCGCCTTTATCTCTACCGCTGATGTTCTCTTTTATTTTCAGACTTCGTTGAAAATAATCCCGCGCCTTGGTATATTCCTTTAAATTTTGGAAAATTTCCCCAATGTTTCTGAGGCAATTGGCTTCCACATCCAGATATCCATTTTCTCTGGATATTTTCAGGCTCCGTTGATAATACCTTCGAGCGATTTTGTACAAATCAATTTCCTGATAATTATATCCGAGCTCGTTCATAGCTGCTGCCAATTCTTTTGTGTATGAAGTACCCTTTAAGAGTAGATACGCTTTCTTTGAAAAATCAAGCGAATTATCCAGATCTTTAATTTGCCATGCAATCAATGCCAGTTTTTGATAACAATCGGATTGTCCCAGGATATTATTCGTGCTTTCATACAGCATAAGTGCTTCACCAATACATTTTGTTGCAATTTCTTGTTTGTGTTGCGCAATTGAATATTCGGCAAGAAAGCACAGGCTATTTGCAGTTTTATCGGGATCTTTTACTTCTCGGAAATATTTTACAGCAATTTGTTGGGAATATTCTGCTTCAGCATATGCAAGATCATCAAACGCAATTGCCCCAAATAGTTGGTAAATTTTAGCTTTCCATTTTAGTCTTCCTTTATTATTAAAGGCTAGCTCTTTACGCTGGAAAATATGATTGGTATCCAGGTCTTCACTTTCATAAACGAACGTAACAATAGAGGACATGATTTCTTCTCGAATGGAATCATTTTCAGTATTATTCTCCCAAATATTCCAAAGTGAGTCCAATCTTGACTGGGCAAACGAAAAAAAAGAAGTGACTAAAACTATTGATATAACAAGATATCGTTTCATGCTAAAACATTACATAAATTCTCAATGCGTCAGATTGAGTTGGCTTAGGTATTAAAGATAAGAATTGTTTTCTTCTAAAATTGGGTGTTTATTCGGATTAAGGGATTAATTGACCGAATAAAGCCTTGAGACTAATAATGGATCTTTTTTTATAGTTTTCAATGGCCTTAAATTGAAACTTGCATAATGAAGGTTACTCATTAGCATATAATATTTTGTCGGGATGAGAGGATTCGAACCTCCGATCTCTCGCCCCCCAGACGAGCACTTTAACCGGACTAAGCTACATCCCGATGTGTTTCCACAAATTGGTATTTGAAATTACTACGCAGTTACTCCCATAACTTCCGCCATTTTCTTTCCTATATGCGCTGGAGAATCAACAACGTGAATTCCACACTCTCTCATTATTCTCTTCTTTGCTTCAGCTGTATCATCATGACCGCCTACAATTGCACCTGCATGACCCATGGTACGACCCTTGGGAGCTGTTTCACCAGCAATAAACCCAACAACCGGTTTGTTCGCATTTTCTTTGATCCAGCGTGCTGCATCTGCTTCGAGATTACCGCCAATTTCACCTATCATCACTATTCCATCCGTTTGGGGATCATTCATGAATAATTCAACAGCGTCTCTTGTTGTTGTGCCAATAATTGGATCTCCGCCAATTCCAATTGCTGTGGATATTCCCAAACCTGCTTTTACGACTTGATCGGCAGCCTCATAAGTTAGCGTTCCTGATTTTGAAACAATTCCTATTGTTCCTTTTTCAAAGACGAATCCTGGCATGATTCCTACTTTCGCTTCATCTGCTGTAATCACTCCAGGGCAATTAGGACCTATAAGAGTACAGTTGTAATCGCTTATGTACTCCTTTACTTTCACCATATCCTTAACCGGAATTCCTTCCGTAATACAGATGATAACCTTTATTCCTGCATTAGCCGATTCCATTATTGCATCAGCGGCAAATGAAGGCGGTACAAAAATAATGGAGACGTTCCCCGCTACTTTTTCAACTGCTTCAGCAACGGTATTAAAAACAGGTCGATCCAAATGAGATTGGCCACCTTTTCCAGGCGTTACTCCCCCAACAACATTGGTTCCGTACTCGATCATCTGCTCTGCATGAAAGGTTCCTTCACTTCCGGTGAATCCTTGTACTATTACTTTTGAATCTTTATTTACCAATACACTCATAATTGTTGTATTTATTCGAGTTTAATAATGTAATCGCCACCAAAAATAGAAACTTGAATTCGTTTTGGCAACCAAACTTAATTTAAGTTTTCGACAAATATTCAAACTCCGCATTAATTAAGAGCTGTAAAACTCATTTCACATCAAGAATTTCTAATTCAAACACTAAAATTGAGTTAGGTGGAATGTCATCAAGATCGTGTGTTCCATAGCCCAGGCTTGGTGGTGCAATCAGGAAAGCTTTTCCTCCATTTTTTAATTCAAGCATGATTTCTTTCCATGCTCCGATCAGCTCTTTAACTTCAAATTCTACAGGGTCTTTTTGCATATCAAAAATTTCGCCGCTTAAAAGGCTTCCAGAGTATGTAAAGGATACGATACTGGTGTATTGAATTTTTGGCCCTTCACCTGGATCAGTTATATCATAGTATAGCCCTGATTCAGAGCGCTTGCAATCGATGTTTTTATCATCCAGATAATTTTTGATTTCAGTGTCAAAAGCAGATAGGTTTTCTTCTGAATATGTTTTGCAACTGGTAATAAATAATATTCCAATGCAGAGATATAAATACTTCATAATTTAATTGGTGTTAGATTATACCCTTTAGATTCAAGTAACCGAATGATCCCATTAACGCCTCCTAAATGACCAGCACCTACCGCAATAAAAGTATTATTATTGGTGACATATGTAACAATTTTAGGTATCCATTTTTCATTTCTGGCATCGATGAACTCATTTTGTTTCTCGGAGAGCACACTCTTGTCTTCAGTTATAAATAGAAACAACGAATCTACATTTTGTTGCACATAGAGTTCTTGTAATTCTCTTATTCGGTTAATTGTTTCATCTCCTTCCCGAATAATCTCCATCAGCATTTCTACTTGTTCTGCATTAGATAGATTATCGAACAATGCCATTTGCTCGTTTACTGTTTCTAGTCCATTTATTTCAATATTGTGTTTTTTAGCGACCTTTTGAAACGAGAGCTCATAAGATTCAGTTTTACCTGCAAATTGTAGTTGAATTGCCATTTGCATTATTGCAAAGGGTTTCAATTTTGAAAACCCAGCTCTAAAGTCTGCTTCTTTAATTTGAAATTTATCTTTTGCCCATCGAAAAATACTATCTGTTTGTTGCTCTGTGAACAGGTCAAATAATGAACCTGTAGGTAGTATTAAGTGGCCTATCAGATCCTCATATTCCGGTACTTCAGACAATTCCATTACAAGGATCTCAGAGTTTTTGATTCGTTTCTGAAGCTTTTTGGGAAAAATAAAATAATCTTTTTCAATTAAATGCATCGTACCAAATAAATACGATTTACCTTGTAAATCATCTCGCGAAATTTCCCAGAGAAGTGAGCTTTTCTTCATAGGGAATTCGCTTACTTGTTTTTCCTGACTCCATAGGATGATCGTGCTGAAAAAAAAACAAACTGTGTAACAGAATTTCATAGCTGGTTTAAGCTTAGTTCGGCCAAATATTGATTGTCTTGCTCGGCTAATTTAGTTATAGTAAAACCAGCTTTCTCGGCAATAGCTTTGAAGTTTTCAAAATCTACATACAACCAGTCGAACCATTTCGAGCTGTGTTTACCGTATTTCATTTGAAATTTGAAATTTCCGTGATACTCCGAATTTAGATCGATCCATAACCCATCTTCGTCATCCTCATACAGATATTTAATATCGCAAGAATCACAAATGAGCTTGCCGTTTTTATTTAAGAGAGTTTTAACTTTTAGCAAGGTGTTCTCCAGATTGGATAGTGTTCCAGCAATACCAATTCCGTTCATTAGCATTAGCACGGTATCGTACTTTTTTTTATCCAACTCGAATAGACTCGTACGATCGGCATCCATTCCAATAGATTTAAGATGTTGAATTGAGCCAGGACTTAAATCAATACACTTAACATTATGCCCCATTTCAGATAAATACCTGGCGTGTGTGCCAGCCCCAGCTCCAATATCAATAATTTCTCCTTTGCAATTAGAAAGCGCAATTTTTTCTATTTCGGGCATTTCATCGTACGTTCGAAATAGATATGCTGAAGGGATAATATCATCATCGCAAAGTTCAGACTTTACAATAATATCTTCATTCTTGCCTGTTTTAATATACTCCAGAATTGCCTGACCAATTGGGTCGTTCAATGTACGGTTCATATTCAAAAATCGTATTCATCTTCAAATTCTCCAAACCCAAATTCATCTTCATCTTCGCTTCCTTCTTCTGCATCTGTTTCAAACACTAAATTCTCATCTTCCGAAGATTTAGAATCTTCCAGCGGGGCATCTCCCACAGACATCAAAATCTCGGCTTTTGGAGGAGTGTTGTCACTCGTTTCAATTAGCTCGATCAAAAATATCCACATTCGAAGAAAATCATGTACCAAGATTATTTTTTGGTCTGCTTCCGTTATAAAATCCGAAAGAGCAGAGGAGCCCATTACTCCCGGAAGAATTTGCTGTGCGTCTTCCCCTGAGGACATGTCAAACAAGCTTATTTCATGACCTTTATCCCAGTTTTCATTAGACATATAAAACGATGCCATTTGCTGTTCATTGAAGTTATAGGCGTTGAGAATTAATTTATAAAGCGTTTCGAAATTTTCGTTGTCACTGATTAAAATGTCGCGGAAGATTTTATTCGTTTCTTTCGAGTCAAGTAAAACTCTAAATTTCAATCCTGCCATGGCTGTCAAATTATTTTGTGTTAGCTTGTTAGGGTCTGTTTATTGTTTCAAACCCATCTTCTTAGCAATTTTCAACATATAACTAATTGCTTCTTCTCTATTGTTCTGGATCTCTCCTTCAAGAATTGCTTCTTTAATTTTCGATTTAATATCCCCGATTTCTTGAGAAGGGCCAATTCCAAATGTATCCATTATTTCTTGTCCACTTACCGGGGGCTGAAAATTACGCAATCGATCCTTTTCTTCTACCATCAATAGCTTTTCCTTTACGACCAGAAAATTCTTTTTATATTGTTTTACTTTGGTTTCATTTTTTGAGGTAATATCCGCATTGCACAAGAGCATTAGATCTTCAATGTCATCTCCCGCCTCTAACAGTAATCTTCTTACAGCAGAGTCGGTTACAAAACCTTTTATCAATGCTATTGGACGTAAATGAAGACGCACCAGCTTTTTCACATAATTCATTTTAGCATCCAAAGGAAGACGAAGTCGTTTGAATATTTTAGGAACCATTCTGGATCCTAAATCTTCGTGTCCATGAAAAGTCCATCCAGCTAAATCATCAAATCGTTTCGTTGCAGGTTTGGCAATATCGTGTAAAATTGCAGCCCAGCGAAGCCATAAATTATCGGTTGTTTGGCATATGTTATCCAGAACTTTTAACGTATGATGAAAGTTATCCTTGTGGGATTTGCCATTTTGAGTTTCAACACCATACAATTCGATCATTTCAGGAAAAAATCGGTGCAGTAACTTCGTTGAATACAACAGATAGAGTCCCCTTGAAGGTGTATTAGACATTATAATTTTGTTAAATTCTTCCATAATCCGTTCCATCGATACGATATCCAGCCGTGCTGCATTTTTACCTATAGCTTCTAAACTCTCATATTCAATATTAAAATCGAGTTGTGCCGCAAATCGAATTGCGCGCATCATTCTTAAAGGATCATCCGAATACGTTTGTTTTGGCTCTAAAGGAGTTCGTAACACACCATTTTCAAGATCTGTCATTCCTCCGAAGGGATCTATTAGCTCACCATAATCATCTTTATGGAGACTAAGCGCTAAAGAATTGATTGTGAAATCTCTTCGGTCCTGATCGTTTTTAAGTGTGCCATCTTCAACGATTGGTTTTCTTGAGTCGCTGCGATAAGATTCTTTTCGAGCTCCAACTATTTCTACATTGATATCTTTATAAACGAAGTGAGCTGTTCCGAAGGATTTGAATACGGAAACTTTTTTAACTCTTAGCTTTGTTGCGCATTCTTTTGCCAGTTCCAGTCCGCTTCCGACAACAACAATGTCAATATCGTTCGAAGCTCTTTCCAGTATAAGATCACGTACATAACCACCAATAACAAATGCTTCAAGGTCTTTTTCAGTAACTAATTCTGAGATTACCTTGAACACTGGATGTGTGAGATGTTTGCTAAAATTAAGTGACATTGCGCCGCAAAGATAATGGATTAAGGATTTACACAATAACTGGATTCGGTTTTTTTTTAAATTATTATAGAATTCATACTTAATGGTTTAAAATTTTGTTTTTATGCATGCATTATAATTTGAATTCCATAAATTTGGCGTCGATGTATCGATTTTTACCTGCACTAATATTTATTCCCTTCATGTTTAATTCATGTAGTATATACAAAATAGCAGATAACTTCACTTCGAATAAGATGAAGAGAGCTTCTATGGTATTGAATAAGGAAATTATTCAAGGAGACACTATTGAATATTGGGATAATAAACAGTACGATAAGCCTGCTGTTCTTTTAATTCATGGATTTGGTGCAACAACAAAATACCAATGGTTCAAACAGGTTAAAATTCTCAAAAAAGATTATCGCGTAGTGATACCTAATTTGTTTCATTTTGGAAACAGCAAACCAGGAAGTAAAAAGTTCAAGATTCAAGATCAGGTAGATATGTTACAAAACCTGCTTGCCCATCTGGAGATTGAAAAATACGTGGTTTGCGGAGTATCGTACGGTGGTCTTATTGCAATTGAACTAGCAAATCAAAATAAAGAGAAACTTGAAAAATTAATCATTTTTGATACTCCTGTTAAATTTATTTATGAAACAGATATTGCGGTGGTTTGTAAAACGTTCAATTCCGAAAACCTGCATGATATATTTGCTCCAAGCGATGCCAAGGGACTTAAGAAACTGATGTGTATTACCACTGGCAAATATTCATATATTCCAGCAAATTCGCTGCGCGAGATGCACAAGGCACATTATCTTTCAAACCTCGATGACAAACGAGCACTCATCACCAGTATTTTAGGTGAAATTAAAGTTTATGCAAATCGTGAATATGAAATTAATGCTCCTACTTTAGTTATCTGGGGAAGTAATGATGAGCTGTTTCCACCTGAGAGAGGTAAAATGTTAAGCGATTACTTAGGAGGGAATGCCGAGTTTTATGTAATTAAAAATGGCGGTCATATGCCAAATGTCATAAAAGCAAAACAGTTCAATAAGTTGTTTTTGGAGTTCTTAGAACGGTGAATTATGCGTTTATTTTCTAATCAGTGTTATTTCACCAGAAAGGCCTATTTTAATTAACTTTGAAGGTGCCGACATTTGTTCTGTTAACTTCTGCTTTACTATTTCATCTACGCTCGATTTAATTTCATCGTGGATATCACTATATGTTTCTGGGTTTTTACTTCCTGAAATATTTGCTGAAGTACTTAATAATGGTTTTCTGAGTCCTCTGATGAGTTTCAAACAAAGAGGGTCTTTGGTAATTCGAATCCCGACAGAGCCATCACTTGCCAAAATTGACGCAGCGAGGCCTCGTGCATTAGGGTAAATAATGGTCAAGGGCTGCGTTGCAAGGTCTGCAAGGTCATAACATACTTCATGGAATTCATTTATGTACCTTTCCAGCATTGGAAAACCGTCCATCAAAACAATGAAGCTTTTATCGTTTGGCCTATTTTTAATATCGATAATTTTGCCGCATGCATTTGCATCCGTAGCATCGCATCCAATTCCCCAAATTGTGTCTGAAGGGTAAAGAATTGTTTTACCATTCCGCAGTGCTTGTATTGATTTAGAAAGGTCCATTAATCCAATAAATCCGGTCGTCTTTTTTTTGTGCGTTCCATGGCTTGCGCTTCTCGCCAAGCCTCAATTTTTGCGAAATCTCCAGACAATAGCAGCTCGGGGACTTTCCACCCATTGTATATTGGGGGCCTTGTATAGACTGGGGGAGACAGTAAATCGTCCTGAAAACTATCGGTCAGGGCTGAGGTTTCATCATTAATAACACCTGGTATCAAACGAACGATGCTATCCACTAAAACTGCCGCTCCCAATTCACCACCGGAAAGAACATAAGATCCAATAGAAATCTCTCTGGTAATATAATGCTCCCTTATTCGCTCATCAATTCCTTTATAGTGCCCACACAAAATGATAATATTTTTAGTAAGACTAAGCGCATTGCATGCGGATTGTTCCAATAACTCACCATCAGGTGTCATAAAAATTATCTCACCGTATTCGCGTTCTGCTTTAAGCTTATCCAGTAGTGCTGCGATTGGCTCTATGGATAGTACCATTCCTGCTCCACCACCGTATTGATAATCGTCAACTTTGTGGTGTTTATCGGTTGAATAATCTCGAATATTGTGTATTTCAAGATCCAGGTGTCCCTTTGTTTGAGCTCGTTGTAATATAGAGTCCGAAAAGGGTCCATCCAATAGGTTTGGTAAGATCGTAAGAATGTCAATACGCATAGATCAAAATTAAGTATTTTAGACAAGCAATAATGCATTAATTAGAACTCATGAAACAAATTATTCAGATTGCCTGTCTATTGGTTCCAATATACTGTGTTGCTCAGTATGATGGTAATACTTCTCCCGATTATAAAACTCTAATTGAACTTTATACGAATTTGGCGAGAGAACATGACGAAATCGAATTGTATGAAATGGGGCAGTCAGATTATGGATTGCCTATTTATTTGTGCGTGATTAATGGTGCGGAAGATTCCTTAAGTACATTTAAAAAGGCCAGATCCGCAACAACACTACTTATCAACAATGCGATTCACCCGGGCGAACCGGACGGTGTTAATGCATGTTTAATCTGGATTGAAAATTGGATTTCGAATGGTAAAATAACAAAAGGTCTTCCGGTGGTAGGAATTATCCCGGCCTATAATGTTGGAGGGATGATGAATCGTTCGGGTACGAGCAGAGCAAATCAGAATGGTCCGGAACAATATGGCTTCCGAGGTAATGCCAAGAATCTCGATCTCAATCGTGATTTCATTAAAATGGATTCAGAGAATATGTTCACTTTTGCAAAAATTTATCACGCTCTCGATCCAGATGTTTTCTTGGATACTCATGTATCGAATGGTGCAGATTATCAATATACAATGACCTATATTGCATCTGTAAAAGAGCGAATGGCACCTTGTTTAGCTCAATTAGTGCATGATGACATGATACCGTTTTTGAAGAATAGCTCAAAAAATCGAGGATATGAAATAGTGCCCTATGTTCATTTGAAGGGAGAAACACCCGAATCCGGGATTGCAGTTTTTAATGATTTACCTCGCTATTCTATGGGGTATGCGTCTTTAATGAACACCATCAGCTTTACGATAGAGACACATATGCTTAAACCATTTCCCAGTCGCGTTAAGTCAACTGTTGTTTTTATTGAATCTACTCTTGATTGGATGAAAGTAAATGCATCCAAAATTGAATCTGTCAGATCAGAGGCTTTCGCGTGGGAGAATGACATATCCTACTATAAATTCAATTATAAATTAACCGATGATCGGGATTCAATTTTTTTTAAAGGCTATGAATTTTCCAATCCCAAGAGTGATGTGACAGGCCAGCAGCGATTGAAATACCATAAGAATAGACCTTATGAAAAATTCATTCCTTATTTCAATAAATATAAACCAGGCGATTCCGTCTTGATCCCTGATTTTTATGTGCTTGGAAGACAATGCAATTCGATTATTGAACGATTGGAATCAAATGGAATTCAGCTTGTTACTTTACAAGATGATTCGATCATGAATTTGGCAAGCTATCAAATTTCTGGTTATAAGAATGGTTCGGACCCATATGAAGGTCATTATCTCCACACCGATGTTACTGTCAATGTGTTGACAAAGCTTATTCAGCTGAAAAAAGGGGACGTTGTGATAAATAGCCATCAAAAAAATCGTAGATTTTTAGTTTCAGTTCTTCAACCGAATACACCAGATAGTTATTTTGCTTGGAATTTCTTTGATAGTTATTTACAGCAAAAAGAGTATTTCTCCCCATATGTTTTTGAGGATAAGGCATTGGAGCTTTTAAAAGAAAATAAGTTGCTAAAAAAGCAATTCGAAGAAAAGAAGAGAGAAACCAAAGAATTCAGAGAATCTTCCTGGGATCAGCTTTACTTCATTTATAAGAATAGCGAACATTATGAACCGAGCCACAATATAATTCCGCTTCATTCGGGCATGCTCGTCGAACCGAAATAAAATGCGTTCAAATAAGAAGATGATTATCTAAAATGTTTTTTCAATTTTAAGAAGGGTCGTTCGTAAAAATGCAAGCTCAAATAGGCTGTGAAATAGGTAGACGCAAATACCACTAAGCAATAAAGAACAAACTGCCATAAATATTCAGTATAATGATTGTTTTCGAAAAACGTTGACCAATAGTAAATATAGATACAATGGAACATGTAAAATCCGTAGGTTAACTCTCCAGATGTGAAGAAATAGGGTACTTTATCTATTTTGTAAAATGATTTCTTTGCATACACCTGTTCTAAAATTACAAAGGAGAAGATCACACCCGGAACGAATCTCTCAAAAGTAAAAAGAGCACCTTTGAAGATATGTCCTTCAAAAGTGAATAGAAGACCAGCGATTATGTAAATCAAAATAATTTGCCAACGCGTTAATTTCTCAAATATTAATTGAGCTTTACCACTGAAAGCAAATAATCCTATTATTCCGCCAAATGCCAAGTCTGACATAACAGAAAAAGTGTGAAAATATAATACGCGATTATCTCCCAAATTGAAATATCGAAAAACAAGAGATCCAATTATAATGGCAATAAAAAAGATGTAATACGTACTCTTTTTTCGAAATGAAATAAGGCCTATCAGAGCTCCCCAGGTGATGTAAAATTGTTCCTCAACAGATACGGTCCATGTTGCGGTGAGAAAATTAATGGGGTCGTTCGCTCCCAGAATTATTTCGTCAATATTGGAGAAAAACAATACAAACCTCCAAAGCTCGTGAATTGTTTCTATGCCATAAGGAAGCACGGGGAATAAGAAAAAACCAAATAGTACAACTAAAAAATAGAGTGGCCAGACCCTTAGAAATCGTCTCATTAAATAGTTGAGCAGATTTATTCGTCCATTTTTGCGATTTTCCCAAAGCAATATATACGTAATGAGAAATCCACTTAAAACAAAGAAAAGAATGATTCCCAGGTGTCCTTTACCCGTAAAAAAATATACTTTTTGGAACCAATAATTTTGAAAAAAATCACCCCATATTTCTCTTTTTAGTGAGAAACAATGAAAAATCAAAACAGCCAAAGCACCAACAAAACGCAGTCCATTCAAATTGTCAAAGAACGGACGAGACGATATTTCATTGTTTTTTTCTTTACTCAAAGGACCCTTTGATTAATTTTACCAACAAATTAAGCGAAAATACTTAAAGTATGACGTATGATATTGCAATTATTGGCGGTGGTATAGTAGGGGCAGCTACATTATATAAGTTACAGAAAAAGAAACCGCACTTAAAAATTGTACTGCTTGAAAAGGAGGGTCGGCTGGCAGAACATCAAACCGGCAATAATTCTGGTGTAATTCACTCCGGACTATATTATAAACCCGGTTCGCTCAAAGCAAAAAATTGCATACAAGGTAGACATGAGTTGGTCGCGTTCGCGGAAGAGCACGGAATCGATTATGATGTTTGTGGGAAAATTGTAGTTGCGACAGAAGAAAGTGAACTTTCTAATCTAGAGAGAATATATCAAATTGGTTTGAAAAATGAAATAGAAGGTCTCAAGAAACTTACCGGTGAGGAATTAAAAGAATACGAACCGCACGTAGAGGGTATTGCAGGATTGTTAGTTCCATGCACCGGAATTATTGATTTTCGGACAGCAACACAGAAAATGGTCGACCTTGCTTTAGGAATTCAGTCAGAGAGCAGGTTGCTTTTGGGGCATGAGGTGAAAAAAATTGAAAAGAAAGATGATGTTTCTATTATCCACGCGAATAAAACAACTATTAAAGCGAAGTTTTTAGTTTGTTGTGCAGGTCTTCAGGCCGATAGAATTGCAAAAAAGGATGGAGTGGTGCTCAAAGAGAAAATTGTTGGGTTTAGAGGAGATTATTATGAGCTAACAGAGCAGGGAAGGCATAAAGTCAAAAACTTGATCTATCCAGTTCCAAATCCTGAATTCCCTTTTCTTGGAGTACATTTTACACGCATGACCAATGGTGAAATAGAGTGCGGACCAAATGCTGTCTTTACATTTAAAAGGGAAGGATATGGAAAAACCGATTTTTCATTAAAAGACTCATGGGATGCATTGACATATAAAGGAACCTGGAAGCTGTTTTTTAAGAACATGAAATTTGGTATAAATGAATACAGACGGGCATTTTCGAAGAAACTTTTTTTAAAAACCCTTCAACGAATGATTCCGACTCTGACCATGGATGATATTAAGCCCGGTAGATCAGGTGTTCGAGCATTATTATTGAAACAGGATGGCGATACACGTGATGATTTTAGAATTGAATACCATGGAAATGCAATTCACGTACTCAACGCACCTTCACCGGCAGCAACTGCTTCTTTATCCATAGGTGGTTATGTTACTGAAGAAATTGAAAAAAACTTTCAACTGTAGGAAGATCACACTCTTCCGCGCTCGGATAACAAGATCGCAATAGAACGAGTCTTGGGAAACTGAGAGAAAACGATGATCATTGCAACCGTTATTGGCACACTAAGCAACATGCCTAATATCCCCCAGATACTACCCCAAAGAGCTAAAGACATTATAGCAACAAGGGGGCTAATGTTTAATGTATTTCCCATAAGTTTTGGTTCCACAAGGCTGCCGACTAAAGTTGCAATACCACCAACACCAAAAAGGATTATCAAGAAAGGAACAAATTCGCCGAACTGAATTAATGAAAATAATGCTGGAAAAAGTGTCCCTAAAATTGGTCCGATGGATGGAATAAAATTAAAAACGAATATTAAAAAGGCCCAGAACAATGGGGACTCAATTCCAACGCCCAATAGTATAAAGTAGCTTAATGTGGTTGTCATTAAACTAATGAGTGATTTTAAGCTGATATAGCTGGACATTGATTTGTCGATTTTCAATAATACATCGTTTACATTTTGATACTTTTCTTCAGTTGTGAATATAAGTTTGATCTTGTTCTCTAATAAGGACTCCTCTACGAATAGGAAGGTCACATAAAATATAATAATGACCATATTACCAAGGATATCAGAAATGGAATTAAACAGGATTCTGAGGTATGTGGAAAAGTCGAATTCCAGAAAGAATTGGGAAATTTGATCGTTTACATTTATTTTGAACAGCTCGTTTATGTTATTGGCAAGAACTTCAATATTTGAAGTATATGCTGCGTATGAATTAGCTAAATTGTCAATATTTGTTGTGAGCACCTTTCCAAGGAAAAGTATTCCACTGAATAGGACCAATGAAGCAATAATTGTTTTAAGCCATTTTGGAATGTACTTTTTTATGAAGTACACTTTATCGATCAGGTTGCGTGTTTTTTTAATTACGAACCAAAATAATAAGGCAATGATGAATGGTAGTATTATCGATTTACCATAGATGAGTAAAATAATTATTAAGAAAATTGAAATCAACCAGGATGTAATAGAATTTAATTTCATAAGGTCTCAAATGGGAATCGAATTATCCTTCAAATCGATTTAATTTTAAATCAGTATTAAATTCAAATATTTCCATATTCCTCTTGCAGGTATCCTCCAATTTCTTTTTCCAATGCTTTCATTTTACCATGAAATGCAGCGAAATAAACAATTAAAGGTATCAAAAACCCAAGAAGCAATAAAGTCAGCATAAATAAGACCGAACCACCAACAGTAGGGAAATTTCCTGCAACATTTAGCTTGCTTTTACGAATAACGATATTGGCACCTATAGTACCTGATTTACGTGCTACTAGAAATTGCTTTCCTCTCATATTGAATGTATAGTCAGGGAATTTTGCAGTTAACTTTTCTTGTAGCTCGGAATATGTGATTGTATTTGGCGTAATATTTAATTTCATGTTATTTTATTTTAGTAATACTAATATAAATATTTTTTCACGATTAAAACCGAATAGTTTCAATATTGGAACGTAATGATATTAAATCATAATTTAAATTTATCTTTGTCGAAAAATTTCTAATGACAGAAGAATTAAAAGCAGTTAGCTACTGCATTGGTATGAGTGTAGGTGGTAGCTTAATACAACAAAATCTAAAGGAATTGTCGACCGATATTTTGGCAGAAGCAATTAACGATTCCTTTGAGGGTAATCAGATGAAATATTCTTCGGAAGAGGCCAATTCGATTATCCAAAAATACATTACCGAACAAGGACAGGAAAAGTACGGAGCTAATCGAGAAGCAGGTGAAAAATATTTGACTGAAAATACGAAAAGGGAAGGTGTTACTGTAACCGAATCTGGTTTGCAATATGAAGTTATTAAAGCAGCAACTGGAGATAATCCTTCATTGACAGACAAAGTAACAGTGCATTATCACGGGACTTTAATTGATGGAACGGTTTTCGATAGCTCTGTGGAACGAGGGGAACCGGCAACATTCGGCGTAAACCAAGTAATTTCAGGTTGGACAGAGGCGTTACAATTAATGTCGATAGGTTCTAAATATCGTTTATATATTCCGGAAAATTTGGCATATGGAGGCACTCCGCATCCTGGCGGTCCAATTGAGCCGTTCATGATGCTAATTTTTGATGTAGAATTAATTGAAATTGAATCGTAATGAGAAAATGGTTAATTATTGCTCCACTCGGACTTATTTTTGCTTGTGGGAATGGCGATACAGAAATAGATGAGGTACTGGTATTGGATGATTTTGAAGATCGTATGGGGTATGTCCTGGGTTCGCTTAATGCGGAATCCATCATGCAAAGTGGTGAGCAGATGAATGATCTAAACAAAGATCTTCTTATTGAAGGGTTTAATGAGAATTTTAACGATAAAGAGTGCATTGAATGCGATAAAGTACTCATGGATCTTTTTGGACCGTACTTTCAGGATTTTGACACTGCATTTATTGCTGCCGGATCTAAATGCCTTGGAAGAAAGACAGGGTTTGCTTTTTACGCAGATATGGTACGAATGGGCGGATTGGACAAGCTGGATGAAGAAATGGTAAAAGCTGGGTTTAAGCACGGGGTGAACGATACTGACACCTTGATTGATGAAACAGAGAGAAGAACGATGGTTCAAAACTTTATTACAGATCTGAATGTATTGAACGGCGACAAAATGATGTCGAATGCAAAAGATATTAAGGGAGTTCAGGTTTTTGAGAATGGAATTGTGATGCTAACCATCGAGGAGGGTAATGGATCCTATCCTGGGCCAACAGATGATGTTGAAGTTGAGTATATCTTAACCTCTTCATTGGGTGACACAATTCAAAGTAGTTATCAAATGAAGGAAATGTCGGGCTCCAGTGATCCTGTTGCATTGAGCCTTAATGGTGGTGTGATCCCTGGTTGGTCTTATGTTTTACCAAAAATGAAAAAAGGGGGCACGTACAGAATTTATGTACCCTGGGAATTAGCGTATGGTGAGCAGGGTGGAAAGGAATCTTTGTGTTTTCTTATCGAGTTGATAAAGTATGGGCCACAAGGAACACTATTAAAAGAACAGCCACCCATACCGGGAGGAATTTAATATTATTTTTAACTATATAAAAAATCGTCCAATTAAAAGATTGCGCGATTTTTTAGTTTAAAGGGAAGAAAAAAGCGAGCCTGTATATAATGGGGAGAAATCCAGCCGGTGCACCTAACGAAGTTTTCTTTTGAACAAAATAAGACCTTCTGAATGGACTGTTTTCTGCATTGATCACATCATACATAATACCGGCATTTATCCTGAATGCCTCGTTGAATTCCATCGAAAATCCTCCGCCTAAAAATAAAGTAGGCGCCCAAGATCCTTCAGTAGTTATAAATCCGGCAGTAGATTGACCTGGCTTACTATACGGCGACTTTAGCATTTCGAATTCCATCCCGAGAAATAATGCATTGAAAAAACGCGCATGGGCAAAAACACCCCCACCGTATAAATGCCTGTTACCTTTAGAAAGGGTCGTTGTACCAAAGTAATTCTTCCACCAAAGATATTCGTAACGAACAGAGGGACCTGCAATTAAATACTCTCCTATATTTATGCCGTATTTAAGACCAATGCCAAAATTCCCGCCATTTGTGGATGCAGAAAAGGCCAGATCTACGCCAATTTCACTTCCGTCTACAGTAAAGCTTTGCGCCTCGGTTTTTCCAATCGATAGAATTACCATACAGATCAATACAATTCCTTTCTTCATGATTCAATTTTTATCAAGATAAATGAAATGCAAAAATATAATTTTAAACTCAATTCATATTCAAAAAATAATATGGAGTATTATATTAGTACCAAAAATTGGCAACATGCAATTATTAGACGGTAAAGAAACCGCAAGGCAGATTAGGGAGGAATTAAAGCTTGCAGTGGAGAAAAGAAAGAACAGTGGGCACAAAATCCCACATTTAGCTGCTGTACTAGTTGGTGATGATGGTGGCTCGATCACATATGTTAACGCAAAGGTTAAAGCATGTGAATATATTGGCTTTGAGAGTTCTTTATTTCAATATAAGGATGACATAAGTGAAGAAGGACTCCTGGCAAAAGTGAACGAGTTAAATAAGGACGAGAATATAGATGGATTCATTGTTCAGCTACCGTTACCGGATCATATTGATGAGCTCAAGGTAACTCAAGCAATTGACCCACTAAAAGATGTCGATGGATTTCATCCTGAAAATTTGGGAAAAATGGTATTGAATATACCTGGATTTTTACCCGCTACGCCAGCCGGAATAATAGAATTATTGAGTAGATATAATATTGAAACCAGCGGAAAGGATTGTGTGGTTATAGGAAGGAGTAATATAGTTGGTATGCCTTTGAGTATAATGCTGTCGCGAAATACGGATCAAGGGAATTGTACTGTTACATTGACGCACAGTAGAACTAAAGATTTAAAACAGAAAGTTGCGCATGCGGATATAATTGTTGCGGCTATTGGGAAGCCGGGGTTTGTTACGGGTGATATGGTGAAGGAAGGTGCGGTAGTGGTGGATGTTGGAACGACAAGAGTTCCGGACAGCAGCAAGAAAAATGGATGGGCATTAAAAGGTGATGTGAACTTTGATGAGGTTGCCGATAAGTGTTCCTATATTACACCTGTACCGGGTGGTGTAGGACCGATGACAATTGCTTCTTTGATGATAAATACGCTTCGATCCATGGAGCTGCGTGGTAAATAGAGTTTATGGAATATGAATCGCATTTGGAAAGAGCAGCTGAGAAAAAAGAGGAGATCGCAAATTGCTTCAAACGATTAAAGAAAAAACGTCCGAAAAATTTAGACGTAGTTTTTCATGAATTGCACAACGAAGCTTTTGAAGAAATTAATTGTATTGCATGCGCCAATTGTTGTAAAACAACAAGTCCGATTTTCAGAGCCGTAGACATAAAGCGAATTTCCAAAAAAATACGTCTTTCGGAGCGTGAATTCGAGACTATGTACTTGAAAAATGATGATGATGGAGATTGGGTGCTTAAAGTAGCGCCATGTCCTTTCTTGGGATCCGATAATAATTGCAATATCTACGATTTTCGTCCACAAGCTTGTAGGGAATATCCTCATACGAACAGGAAAAGAATGGTGCAAATTCTAGACTTAACGCTTAAAAACACAGAAATCTGCCCTGCAGCTGCTCGAATATCTGTAGAAGTGGCAGAAAAATTTACCCGATAGCCAACTTTTTTTCGTTAATTTCGTCCGAGTGTATACTATACTAAACCAAACTAATACGTAACATTTACCATGAAATTAACTAATCAGCTACTTCTCTTAGTTATTTTCTTACTAGGCATAAATCAAAATGGATTTGCACAACGTGCAAAAGACGGAGATTATACTGCGTCAACTGCGAATAACGTTGTAAATGCATACACATTTTTAACAGTTGATGCTTTTGCAGGTGCATCTTCGATCACTGTGAACAGTAATTCTTTGATTGGAGGTGTTGTTTTTGGTAGTGCTCTCGAACCAGGAGATTTAATTCTTATAATTCAAATGCAAGGAGCATCTGTAAATATAAATCCTACACCTGGTGACGGTACATGGGGTTTCCCTCCTTACACCGTTCCAAATCCATATTTATGGACATTTGATTGGCCATATCATATTGAGAACTGGGGAGAAATTACATCTTATGGAAATTCTGGGAAATTTGAAAAAGTTGAAGTTCTTAGTATTACAGGCGCAAATACAATAAATCTTAATTGTGGATTAGTAAATACCTATAATCAATCAGGAAAAGTTCAAATTGTAAGAATTCCACGGTTTAATAATTTAACAGTAAATGGCGGGTTAAATTCAATAGTTCCTACATTGTGGGACGGTCAAACAGGTGGGGTTGTTGCTGTTGAAATTGACGCAAATATTGATATAAATGCAGGTTCTTCAATTAGTGCATCTGGTTTTGGATTTAGGGGAGGAGAAACAGATCCGGTAGGTAATTATGGAGATCCAAATGCGCCAAACAGTGTAACTTTCTTGGGGTCTCCTGATGCAGGTGAAGGTTCAGAAAAAGGTGAAAGTATTTTTGGTTATCACGCAGAATTAGATGCTTTATATTCTAGATATGGAATTTCAGGCTCTGCTAATGGTGGTGGTGGTGGTGGCTACACTAATTGTGGTGGTGGTGGTGGATCTAATATTGGTGTAGGCACATATACTGGAAATGGAGTCCCATCGGCGGCTTACACAGCAATTTGGAATTTAGATATTTCAGGGCCTCCCTTAGCAGCTCCACAACCTATTGGTGGAACTGTTACCCCTGGTGGAGGTCGCGGTGGATATGCTATTTCTGACATTGATTTAGATGAGACATCCGTAGGACCACGTAATACAAGTTGGGGAGGTGATGCTAGGAAAACGAATGGAGGTCGCGGAGGTCATCCACTAACATATGATGCTACTCGAATTTTTAGTGGTGGTGGAGGTGGCTCTGGTGATGGTGATAACGGAGAAGCTGGGGGTGGAGGCCGAGGTGGAGGTCTTATCTTTGTTACATGTTATGGTGCTGTTACAGGTTCAGGGACGATTGAATGTAATGGAGAAGTAGGATATAATTCAAATCCAAACAATTTACCAGTATCAATTGCAAATCCACGACGAGGAAATGATGGTGCTGGAGGGGGTGGAGGAGGTGGCTCCATTTATATCGAAAATGCAACAGCTATTCCTGCAACTATAATTTTAGACGCAATAGGTGGAAACGGAGGGGATCAAGTCTTCACTTATTTTAATATTTTTTCACCGAAAGAAGCAAGTGGGCCTGGAGGCTCAGGGGCAGGTGGTAGTATAGCTTTTAGTAGTGGGTCTCCAATTCAAGATATTTCTGCAGGTATTGCCGGAGTTACAAATTCAGAACACATGGTGAATTTTCCTAATAATGGAGCCACAGATGGTGATTCAGGTATAGGTTCTTTAGCTACTTCATATTATGATTTAACCGGATTAGATGATACGATCTGCTCTGGTGATGTAGCAAATTTGTTCGTGTCCCTTTTAGGGATTTTACCTGCCGGAAGTTCAATTAACTGGTATACACAAGAATTCGGAGGTTTAGCTGTTGGGAGTGGTCTTGCTTATACTACTCCGGCTTTAATTACTACAACTACATATTATGTTGGTGTGTGTCCTGGTACATTTAGAATACCAATTACAGTTACTGTTGTCCCTGATATTGTATTTACTTTGGTTGGCACAGACCCAACAACTTGTGGCGGTTCAGATGGTTATATTACTGTTCAAGGATTAACGTCAAACACTGATTATGAATTAACCTATACTGATAATGCTGTGATAACAGGACCTACTTCAATAACTACCGATGGCCTAGGAGTGTTTGTTATTTTGGGCCTAAATGCAGGTGCTTATTCTGATTTTATTATAGATTTAGGAAGTTGTTCAGGAACTGTTATCGGGCCAGTCGTTCTAAGTGGAAATGGCCCCGTTTTAGGAACAGATTTGCAGGTTGCATGTGTTGATTATATCTGGGTAGATGGGATTACGTATACGGCAACCACGAATACACCAACGTTTACTTTTATTGGAGGATCCGTTAACGGTTGCGATAGTATAGTAACTTTAGATTTGACGATTAACATCCCTACAGCAGGAACGGATGTTCAGGTTGCGTGTGTTGATTATACCTGGCTGGATGGAATTACGTATACGGCAACCACAAATACACCAACGTTTACTTTCTTGGGGGGAGCCGTAAATGGCTGCGACAGTACAGTAACTTTAGATTTAACCATAAATACATTCGTGACAGGAACGGATGTACAGGTAGCGTGTGTTGATTATACCTGGGTAGATGGGATTACATATACAACAACAACCAACACGCCAACTTTTACTTTCTTGGGAGGGGCCGTAAATGGCTGCGATAGTACAGTTACTTTGGATTTAATAATTAACACCCCAACAGCAGGAACGGATGTACAGGTAGCGTGTGTTGATTATACCTGGGTAGATGGGATTACGTATACGGCAACCACGAACACCCCAACGTTTACTTTATTGGGAGGGGCCGTAAATGGCTGTGATAGTACAGTTACTTTGGATTTAATAATTAACACCCCAACAGCAGGAACGGATGTTCAGGTAGCCTGTGTTGATTATACCTGGGTAGATGGGATTACGTATACGGCAACCACAAACACACCAACATTTACGTATGCTTCAGGAGCTGCGAATGGCTGCGACAGTACAGTAACTTTAGATTTGATAATTAACACCCCAACAGCAGGAACGGATGTTCAGGTTGCGTGTGTTGATTATACCTGGGTAGATGGGATTACGTATACGGCAACTACGAACACACCGACGTTTACTTTATTGGGAGGAGCCGTAAATGGCTGCGATAGTACAGTTACTTTAGATTTAACCATAAATACATTCGTAACAGGAACGGATGTTCAGGTTTCCTGTGTTGATTATACCTGGGTAGATGGGATTACATATACAACAACAACCAACACGCCAACTTTTACAATAGTCGGCGGCTCAGTTAATGGTTGCGATAGTATAGTAACTTTAGATTTAACTATAAATGCATTCGTAACAGGAACGGATGTACAGGTAGCGTGTGTTGATTATACCTGGCTAGACGGGGTTACGTATGCGGCAACCACAAATACACCAACATTTACGTATGCTTCAGGAGCTGCGAATGGCTGCGATAGTACAGTAACTTTAGATTTAACGATCAATACCCCAACAGCAGGAACGGATGTACAGGTTGCATGCGTTGATTATACCTGGCTAGATGGAATTACGTATACTGCAACCACCAATACACCAACGTTTACTTTATTGGGAGGAGCCGTAAATGGCTGCGATAGTACAGTTACTTTAGATTTAACGATCAACACCCCAACAGCAGGAACAGATGTTCAGGTTGCGTGTGTTGATTATGCGTGGATCGATGGTGCTACCTATACGGCAACTACGAACACACCAACGTTTACTTTATTGGGAGGAGCCGTAAATGGCTGTGATAGTACAGTTACTTTGGATTTGACGATCAACATTCCAACAGCAGGAACGGATGTACAGGTAGCGTGTGTTGATTATACCTGGCTAGACGGGGTTACGTATGCGGCAACCACAAATACACCAACATTTACGTATGCTTCAGGAGCCGCGAATGGCTGCGATAGTACAGTTACTTTGGATTTAACCATAAATACATTCGTAACAGGAACGGATGTACAGGTAGCGTGTGTTGATTATACCTGGGTAGATGGGATTACATATACAACAACAACCAACACGCCAACTTTTACAATAGTCGGCGGCTCAGTTAATGGTTGCGATAGTATAGTAACTTTAGATTTAACTATAAATG
>Ga0315334_10000310_pt1 | contig 29870 bp, 23 predicted proteins | sample M150034915metaG_FD_205555 | JGI IMG/M metagenome (GOLD analysis project Ga0315334, IMG submission 205555) | Ammonia-oxidizing marine archaeal communities from Monterey Bay, California, United States - M1 500m 34915 | ecosystem: Environmental > Aquatic > Marine > Intertidal zone | place: USA... | reverse complement strand
CTACTCGCTTCCGACGAGTTTGTAATCGTCAGAAAGTGGCGTTGCACCGGTTTCCATTGAGATGATTTTACCGTCCTTAAATTGAAGGAACGACAACACGGCTTCAGAGGTTGAGCCGTTGGCAAAGTGCACAATGGAATGAGCGACACCGACTTCGTTATTTTCAAAGAGGATCCTGTTGTTTTCTGAGGCTGGTGCGTTGTTACCAGCGAAAGTCAAAACATCGGACTTGCCCATGGTGACGCCACCAACGTGAGGGTTGAAGACGAATTCGTCGTGGAGGATTTCTGCGAGAGCCTCGACGTTTCCAGTGTCCCAGGCTTCGTTGTATGCTGCTATGATTGACATGATTTTGGGATTGGAGGGTGGCGTTTAAACTCACCGTAGATACCCATTATCAGTTGGACGCTAGAAAAGCACTAGTAGCCGCTGCGAATTCTTCCTTGCTAGTCTTACCATGCATGATATTGCGTATTTTCTTGGCACTTGGTAATCCCTTAGTGAACGATACTGCGTGGCCACGCATAGATTTCAGTTCAAGTCCTGTAGTGCCTCTAGCCAATTCGATGTAACGATTCCAACACCACCTACGGGTTGCGAATTGTTTAGCCACGTCAGAAAGATTACTCCAATCTCCATCATGTGATGCAATCCATGGAAGGTCTTCTTGTTCCATCCATCCTAATCCAACCTTGATTTCTCCAAATACTGAAGGCCGGCCAATAGCGCCGCGTCCAACCATCAAACCAGCAGCATTGGTCTGATTTAGACATGCCCTAGCTGATTGTGAATCTAATATATCGCCATTGGCCACAACAGGGAGTTCTACCGATTCTACAACACTAGTAATGTAATCCCAATCCGCTACGCCAGAATATCTCTGTTTGAGGGTTCTACCGTGAACGCACAGACGCTGGATACCAATTTGTTCGAGGCCTTGACAAATTTCTTTGGCATTAAAATCCCCTTGCCCGGTTCCTAGGCGCATCTTCGCAGTAACTGGAACATCTACTCTATCGACAATTTCTTCACACATTGAAACTAGGTTTTGAGGGTCCCCCATCAATGCAGCACCTGCACATATCTTGGTGACTTTAGGAGCTGGACATCCGAAATTTAAATCAATAATATCTGCACTATCTGATAGTAACTCTGCGGCTAAAGCCATATCGGCGGTAACCCCACCAAATATCTGTGGAATAAATGGGTTCTCTGCTTCACAGGTTTCCATCTTTCTCCATGACGTTGCCGCATCACGGGTTAGTGCTGTCGAATTAGTAAATTCGGTAATTGTGAAATCAGCGCCACACTCTTTCGCAAGAAGCCGGTAAGGTAAATCGGTCACTCCAGACATTGGTGCCAAAAATAATGGACGAACTTCGCCATCCCATTCACCAGGTTTAGGTAAGATGAAAGCACTCATCTTTCATCACCCATTAGGGTTTGATTCTACTTAGAAAGTAGATTCCCAGTCGTCAACGTCTTGAGCCTCAGCCCATGCTTCATCTGTGGTTTCGCCACGTGCTTTCAAAACTTCACGGGCAAGTATCCAGTATAGAAGAGAAAGTGAACGGCGTCCCTTATTGTTTGCAGGTAGAGCGAGGTCGACGTTACGGAGGTTATTGTTAGCATCACAGATACCAACGATTGGTAGTCCGGTGTCTACTGCCTCACGAAGTGCTTGTTGGTCTGCAGCCGGATCGGTGACAAACAACATGTCTGGCTCTACATAGGAACGTAGAGCAGGATTGGTTAGACTTCCTGGAATGAAACGGCCAACACTTGCGTTAGCACCGATTGCTTCTGCAAACTTACGTGCTGGGCGCTGGCCATATTGGCGAGCACTGACAACCATAATGTTAGCAGCATTGTATCGGTTTATGAATTGAGAAATAGCACGGATACGACTATCGGTAATTTCGATGTCGATTAGGTACAATCCATCAGAGCGAACCTCTTGAATAAATTGAGCCATATCGGCACTCTTCTGCTGAGTACCAATGTGTACAGCATGTGTCTCGTAGGTCTCACGGTCGATGAGAAGTTCAGTCATAGCAATCGGGCCACCGTCCACCCCTAAATAACCGCTTCGTCGGGCGAAATTACGCATTTAGGGCGCAGTATAGCGAAGCATGGTTTCAAGCGTGTAGGCATAACCTTGATTGGAGTGTCCTTGTACGCCAATGTTAGGAGAGATGTTTATGTCCGCTGAATCTACCAAAGCATTGGTTGTCGCTGAAGAAAGCGACGATGGTTTTTGGCGTGATGAGGCTGGAAAATCGCTCCATGTTTCCGCTAGTGATTTGGAAAGGCATTCCTATTGCCCGTTATCTTGGTCTTTAGCCCGTGAAGGAAATACTGGACGCGGGGAAGCGATTGTTGCTGGTAGAGAAAAGCATGCTGAAATCCATGGAAAAATCAGTAACTATCAGCATAAGCAAAATGAATTGCGAAGGGCTCTAGTAATCTGGTCATGGTGGTTTGCAATAGTCATCATTTTCATTTCTGATGCGCTTATATTCCTAAATATCACAGACTCAAGAAGTCCGGTTGACATTGCAAAGTACCTCACTATACTAGCATTGATTTGGTTGGGGTTAGGATTGTTTGCAGTTTATCTCCCTTGGCGGGAATGGCTAAATTTACCAATTACCCGCTCTAACGAATATGATGAGGTTAAGAATCTAGATGATAATATAATTCCACCTACATTCCAACCCTATGGGTTCATCGGCGGCTGGGGCCAGGGCGGAAGGGTCGAAGCTGGCCTATTGATAGGGGCTACTATCTTTGGATTGCATGCAATCGGCCTAATCTGGGCTGAAGATAAGCAACAAGCAGGATTCATTTTGATTTCTATGGCAATGTTTTGGACTCTTCTTGCATCTTGGCAACTACAGAAGGCTTTACTTGCGGATAATGCACTAGAAGTTGCCAGAATTGAGGCTGGAATTAAAAATGATGTGGAGGTCACATACTCTGATGATGATTCGACTGCAGGTCTTCTAACCGATGAATTGAGTGGGTTGCGCGGAAGGCCTGACCAAATTGTAATTGTAGATGGCGAATTCGTTCCTGTAGAACAAAAGACTGGGAAAATACCTAAAATGCCACATAAATCTCACAAGATGCAATTACTAGCCTATTTGCATTTAGTCGAATCTACCACAGGTCGAACTCCACCCTATGGAGTTCTTAGATATGGTTCTGAAAACCTTCATTCAATAGAATGGGATTCTGAAAATAAGCATCTCTTGTTTTCAGCAGTTAAGGAAATTCAAAGGTTGATGACCGAGGGTGGGGCTGAAAGAAATCACAACCGTAAAGGTAAGTGTGAAAGTTGCTCGAGACGCTATGCCTGCGATTCTCGTTTGGTTTAATCAGTCGTAGGAACAGCCGGTTTCATTCGGGTATTTCCAGCACTCTCTTTCTATTTTTATTAGAACTTGAAACGAGTCCTTGTACAAACTCAATCCCTCTTCACCATATCCTCTAGCGTCTATATGCAAGGTCCAAATCCCTTCAACAAAAGGCTCTTCGAATGTAGCCACTGCCGGACGTTTGGTTTCAGTTAGCCTTTCAATCCAAACTTGGTCGCCATTTGCATCGGTCAAAGTGGCTTCAACATATCTTACTTCGGTAGTAAGTTGTGATGGTAATGTCAGAAAATCCGCTGCCATAGCCGCTGTGATATATGCGCTGATCTCAGTGACATCAGAATCTACATTGAATTCGAAAGATTCGGTATAAGTCACAGAGGCTGGGTCCGGCAACGGTATTGGCGTTAGAAGTTTAGTAACGAAAAAATATTCAACATTTATCTTGTCAACAATGTAAATCATCTTAGGTGGTTCACGCAGATCTTCCATGAACTCACGTGCAGGAACAAGGCCAATACATCCCACAGTGGAACCCATCAAAATAGCTAACATGATGAAAGCTGACATTGCCTGACGAGGTCTCATCATTCCCCCCCACAATGCTCCATTCTATCAAACACACCCCTCGATGGTTTGAAGGGCATCTGATGTTTCGACTCGACTGCCTGAATGAAGTCCCTATGGTCAGCCGAGCTTTCGCTATGACGAACCCTATGAGTACTGACAGGCATCATTACTCGAATTTAGCACCACAGGTGGAGCATTCATTCGCTTCAGCAGGAAGGTCCGCTCCACAAGCACCACATTCAGCAGTCTTGACTTGCTTTGACTTGCGCCTCACGCCACGACGGCGGGTGGATTCAGCAGTTGCTGCAGCGACTGGATTAACTTCGTCAATATCATCATCTAATGAGAAATCCATCGCATCTTCAGGTAACGCATTTCCAGCCAATGAACGGTCTATGATGCCCATTCCTATGTTGACCTCATCGCCAGGCATTACACCATCTTCGCCAGTTATCTCAAACAATCTGCCACGTATATCTGCATCACTAGCACTCAATTCGTCGCCATCATCTAAGTGGGCCTTGATATCCCTATCACCTAGGAGTGCATCGATATCGTGGCCTTCAAATGTCTCATCGATAGTTTTCAGAGTGGTAGTGACTACTGCCATAGCTTCATCGTCTTCTAGATTTGATTCCTCTTCAACTGCAACTCTACGGTCATACGCTGCTTCAACTTCAGCCTCGGCCTTTGCAATATTTTCATCCCAATGACCTTCGAGGTCTTCTGCATCATAACCAAATTCTTTGACGGCTTCAGCGAATCCTTCATAGCCGGCTGCATGAATTGTTTCAGGGTCAATTTCTTCTTCGTCTATCAGAGCAATTGTTTTCTTTTCAACCACTTTTCTTTCACGCTTCTCAAAGTACTTTGAAACATCTTGTTCATCTCCACAGTATGGACAATTGAACAACAAGTCCGGTACCGATTCACCACAAGTCTCGCAATCGTGGAATTGTTTTCTTGCTTTCTTTAGATTGAACGAGCATGAAGGGCAACGGTCTGCTGCATCATCAAGTTCTCCATCACATGCTGGGCAATAATCGAAGATGTCCCTCTCTACCTCGTCTTCGGGTTCTCGAGTTAGAATAACTGCAGCGATCAAGACTGCTATCAATACCACACAAATCAATGCAATCATTCCAGCGGTTTGGAATGTCATACTTCCGGCCTCATCGGCAATATTAGTACTGTCTACTTTTGAATCCCAACTCCAGGATTGTGCTGTACTAACCGAATCCTTGCTTGGAACAAGATTGATATTAGTAAAAGGTGCTTTGGCTACAAATGTGCAGTTAATTGTGAAGATTTGACCACTTTCTACAACTTCTATCTGAGTTATATCGATGATTTGTCCCATCTCATCTTCACAGGAGTAATTTACAGAACCTGTTTCTTGAGAAGATAATTTGATTGAAACCGTATATTCATCGCCAGCCATCAATGGGAAGTTTGCATCCTCGCCTTTTGAATCGACTAACGACATTGAAGCCTTAGACCATATTAATTTCAATTGAGCGGTAACATTCACAGTTCCATTAGCAACTGAATTAGATGGATTATCATCATAAGAATTAGCCAAAGGAACCCATCGGGCTTCGAATTCAGCAAGATGTGCACCACTTTCCGTAGGCAGTGTCTGCTGCCAAGAATAGGAACCTTCTGCTTGAATTACTATTATCGGTTGAGAAGACAGGTCAACCTCCTGCCCTTCCCAAGTATAGATTAGGCGTCCCTTTACTTCGATTTGCCCAGAATTTGTGATGCTAACTGTCCAATCGACATTATTTCCACTGGTTACAGTCCACCTTGAAGGGGCTGCTAGTGGGTCTAACGAAACATCAGGAACTGCGAACTTGTCAAAGTAACTACTAGCTCTATCGTTATCTGTAGTTTCTTGAGTAAAATTTGCAGATTCGTAGGGGTCGATAACAACAGTAACTTGATGATTTCCAGACGCTAATGTTGAGATATAATCATAGATCAATGTAAAGGACCATGTCTGCTGTGCAACTTCCCCTCCACTAATATTTACATTGAAGAGAGGTAAAGGTAAATTTAGACCGTTTGTATCTTTAATTTCTAGTACTACCGGAACTTCAGTTATTCCATCTCCTCCGGTTCTTCCCAAAATACCAGAAACAATCCATGGGCCTTGCAAATTACCAGATTCTGCTTCGATAGAAATCTCACCTATATGAGAGATATCCATTCGTGAAATTACTGAAATAGAATGTTCGAAGGTGTTGTCTTCATCTGCCTCAATTACAGCATCATCTAAATCTACTGTTACGTGAATATCATGAGTTCCAGATGAAGGTGCTATCATTGAATGATTAACCCATTCGCTCTCACCTGCCGTAATTGCTGAAACATTTACAATCTCGCTTTGTGTACCCAGAACAAATTGCAAACGGCTAGGTTCAGCATCGTCAGAACCGGTGTTGCTAACTTGAGTGGAAACCAAGAATGAGTCGCCTGAATTAAGAGATTCTGGACTGGTTGTAATGGTTGTTACCTCTAAATCTGCTAAGCCACTAACATTGACTTCTGAGTAAAACATTTGTTCGCCAGAACCAGCATACTCATAGATAATCCAAACTTTATGGTCCCCAAATGTAAGTCCAGACTTCACCAGTTCTATATCGACAGTTGATTCCGCAGGAATATCAATGGTGTCTGCAGACATGAGCTTATTCGATGCAACTCCGTCCCAATAAAACTTGTACAAGACATCGTTTGCTAGGAAATTATTGGAATTATACATCGTGAGTCTGATTGTGATTGAGCCACCTTCATCAGGGTTCGAAGGAGAGATGGAGACTGTAGAAGCGGAAGCCTGTACGCCGCCACTATCCTCTGCATTTGATGATAACGGCATAACAGCAAGAACCATCATTGCGAGGATAAGAGTGGTAACTACTGGCCTTGCCATGTACACAAGAGGCAGGGGGTAGCACTTGAAACAACCGACTCTTGGGACTTTCTCGGCTCTGTATTGACAATAGCCAACACACCCCGTAGGGGGGTGTTGTAATGCGAGCATTCAAGGGCGAGTGGTGGCGTCACTGGTTTGATGAGGCGATTCATCTCTGCAATTCTGGTCGTAGTCATCATGACTATTGGACAGAGTGGAGACATTCTTCTTCTTGATTCTAAACAAGTAAAGTCTGTTGATAGTGAACTTGCTCTTATATTTTCCAATGGCCCATCACAAGACCAAAATGTCAAGGGATTATTCACCTTGAGTATGGCTTCAACTGGCAATGGGACTTTATCCAATATAGAAATTGATATTTCATCAGATGGAACTATTTGGTCTAGTGTAACCAATCTTACTACCACTCCTTGGCTAACTCACGTGGATACTACAAATTATGCAAACGGTAGTTGGACGTTTAGAGCCCGAGCTTGGGATTCATCGGTTGAAAATCATACAATTTGGTATACCAGTGGAGAGTTCAATATCGTGAACCAAGTGCCAATCATCACATCATTCACGCTATCCAATACAGGCATAGGTAGCGGAGTTTCTGCAATCGATAGGGCTTGGTATCCGCTAGCGGCAAATGGTACATTGGGCTTCGCCTGGTCTGCTAGTGATGATGACTTAACCCATGCTAGCCTAGCAAATGTACCGGGACCGGGAACTCCGAGCAATGATGGACCGGCCTCAATCGCATATGGCTGGGATTGGAATACCGGTGCAATCGCAGAAGGAACATACAACCCTCGTCTAACTGTGTGGGATGCCTCAGGGCTCTCCGCTACCCAAACCATGTTCATTGGAATCGATAGAACCGCCCCCACAATGTCAACACCAACAATTGGTGAAGGGCTAGAGTGGAGCGATAGTACAACCATCATAATTTCAGATTTAGATTCATCAGTAGATGATGGAAGCGGGTCTGGAGTCGCATATGTACAAATTTTGCGAGATGAAATCTGGAGTGATGTTACTACATCCGATACAACACTAAACTTCGATGAAGGCGAGCATGTCATCTCTATACGCCCTGTAGATAGAGTTGGCAATGTGGGTAATACAATCGATGTGGATATCAAAGTCGACATTAGTGAGCCAGAAGGTATAGGTTGGACTGTAGATGAATTAACCACAAGTCTGGTCGGTGCTGCAAATATTTCTTTTGCTGCCCAAGACCTTGGTTCGGGAATTGATTTAGTCAACACCAAACTTCAATATGGGTTTGATTTGAATGGCGTTGGTGCAACACCAGACCAATCTGGAAGATGGATAGATGTTGGAGTTGCAGGACTAAATGGAACCGTTCCTGTGTCATCTTGGGCAACTAAATCACGACAATACCTGATGTTGAGAGCAATAGTTGTTGATGAGGCAGGCAATCAACTAACAACTATTCCAAACGCATTCCAAATCCTTCCTGGACTCGATTTATCTTGGAATGCAAGTGAAACCAATGTTAACAAATTGGTAGTAAGGCCAGGCCATACAAATGGCGGTATCATAATCACTAGTCTCCTAGAAGCAAATCAAGCATATGGTGGGTCTGTTACTGTCCATCTACAAGCAGCACCTGCAGATCGCAATGCAGACATCGATTGGACAACTAAGCAAACAATAGTTATTGAAAATGGAAATCTATCGGATGACTGTAATTGTGAATTAATGGTTTGGGACTATGTGGTACCCAATACTGGGCAATGGGATTTGCGATTGGTAATAGACCCAAGCAATAATGTCGATGAGAGAGATGAATCAAACAATAATCACTACATGATGGTAACTGGTGCTAGTGTTACAGGAATAGGAGTGGTCCCTTCCTTTGCACCAAGTATGATTGCATTATTGATTACTGGTATTGCAATTGCTTGGTATCAGAAGAGAAAGGTCACTCTTCCTCCCAATTGATTTCTTCATCTTCGGATAATTCCATCACCTTAGTGACTTCTTCTAGATTTTCAGGGTCTACCTGTGAAGCTTTCAGCCTACGATTACGCCTTTGTGCAACCCCTGCTAATCCGGGTACTAAATCTGCAAATTCCACAGATTCTTCGGATTCTCCAGTAACACCTTTGGTTTCAATATAATCGATAGAGCGAGATTCCATTCGTGATTTTCTGCGGGCTTTCTCAAGATGTTTTATCACAGTACCATGCTCACTACCACTAGCCAGCATCTCAATAGCGTGGCGAGCACTTGTAAGACCAGAACCTTCCCCAACTAGAACAATTGTAGATTTGTAAATTGAAATTTCAGTATTGGTATGCTGTTCGATCATCTTTCTGATTTTCCCTTCAGAACCAATGATTCTTGCACGAATTCGACGTTGTTGATTTGACCTCTTTCCAACGTGGTCACGTAAGTCTACCATCTCGAAAAACCAATCGTCTTGTAGTAATTGAATCGCCCTAGCCGGTGCCATTCCTCTGCCTACTGCCTTGATTACATCTGGTAATTTGAGTGCCTTTACTGGGTCGTATTCACCCGGACTAGGCCATGTCACTTCTATTTCGCCAGTACCTGAATCTATCTGGAGGCTCTTACATCCAGCCGCTTTCTCAAGTTCTCGCCTAGTCACACCTTTCGCACCGATAAGGACCGCAATACGGTCCATCGGAACTCGCGGTAGTGGTTGGCGCATGAGCCAAAGCGGGAAGCCAATCCTTCTTCAACCCATATGTAAGGCGATTTTATTCTTCTTCATTCATATCGATGTGTGAAAGGTCCATTTCAAGAACATCATACATCGCTTCTGCTAGTTCAACATCTAAACCATTTTTATTGGCCCATTCGACTAATCTAGTCACATCTCTTACAAGGAATTCCTGACTTCTGGGGTGTGATTGAACAACTGCTTGTCCAACATCGATAACAACAGGTCCACTATCATGCCACATGATGTTGTATGGGGAGAAATCTCCATGAACCATCTTTGCTTTCTGCCATGCTACCGCTAGAAATTCTAGTAATTCTTCATACACAGGCTTTGGGTCTAAGATTTGTACATCACGAAGGCGCGGCGATGGTGCAGTATCTGTACCAAGGTACTCCATTACCAAGACATTTTTGAGGACAGCAATTGGTTTAGGAACAACTAGTCCCCACTTTTCTAAACGTAACAAATTACGGTATTCTTTGCGTACCCAAATATCTACCAAATCGCGATGGCGGCGTTTCAAACCTCCGAATCTCGGGTCGCCTTCGATGTATTGAATCAAATTCTTGAATACTGCATTTGAGGTATGGAAAATCTTGACTGCAACGGAGCCATTTTCACCGGTTCCATGAAACACGTGGGCTTCTTTACCTCTAGCGATTGGGAAATCGAGAGTATCAATAACTCCTGATTTCATCAATTTGTATAAACTCATTAAAGTTAGGCGGTCAAATACAGCATCGAAAACTCGTCGATCAACCCAATCATATGTTCCTTCTCCCATCACACCTGATAGCCCAGATTCTATTTCACTGAACATTCCTTTGTACTTCTTATCAGCCATCCAGCTTGTGCCTTTAGTAGATTCTAGACTATTGACAAACCTAGAAGATTCTAAGTCGTGATGGGTTTGGTCCGCATTTAATTTACGATGTTTGCGGTTATGCCGGCGTTGCTTAGTGTCCTTCGACAAATCTTCGTCCCAGTCGTTATTGCGCACCAATTCCAGACCCCCTCACATAATATTGAGGCTAGCCAGACAAATAATATTCGTACGCTCAACCGAAGAGATCGTTGATCTCATCATCATCGTCATCATCTTCCGTTTCTTCAACGGTTTCTTCAACGGTTTCTTCAACGGTTTCTTCAACGGTTTCTTCCGCTGCTTCTTTCGTTGCTCCTTCACCGGCGGGTGAAAATAATCCATCTTCATCGTCAAAGTCTTCAGTATGTGAATTCATTCCGAAGATATCTACTTCAGAAGGTAGAATTCCTTTTCTTGAAAGATATAGTGCTTGGGTTTTGGTGTAGCGATGTTTTACATCAGCCTTAGCATCTTGAAAATCCCATGGCCATACAATAATCAAATCGCCATCGCGAACCCATTGTCGGCGGCGCATCTTACCAGGAATCCTTGCCATACGAGTCTCCCCGTCAGCACAAAGAACAGTTACACGGCGTCCACCGAGTATCTGTTCAGCAATAGCGAACATTTCGTTGACCTTCTTGTTAGGCATTTTGACACGGATTTTAGAGGACTCTCCCCCTGCAGATCCCATAAGACGAGCTAATTCTTCCTCGTCTACTCTCTCTTCGCGCCTGCGGCCCATAAGTCATTCCAAAAGCCCTTCCTACTTGAAGGCAGATACTGGTATCACGCTAGATTTAGGCTCTCGGCCGCACGATAGCACATTTCGATAAGGGTGTCACTTGACAATCCTAGGACGACTGTCGCTACCAAACAAATCCAAATGGCCATTCGAATAGATGCCCCGTATGGTAATGGTTTACGACGGCCTTCTTCTGGAACCTCAAGGAACATAATAACACCAATTCGTAGATAATAGAACACTGAAATTGCACTGTTGAGGAACATGGCTAGTGCTAACCACCAGATCCAGTGAAGGTCAGAGAATGATATTGAACCACCCATCCATTGGTCTCCAATACTTGTTGAAACAATTGCTGCAACAATTAGGAACTTAGACATGAAACCGGCCAATGGAGGAACTCCTGCTAATGCAAGCATGAATATGAACATCGCAGTACCGATTAGTGGGTCCCTGCGTGCTAAGCCTGATAATGCGGATAATCTGCTCGCTCCACCTTCCATCTCCAATAATCCCAAAACAAGGAATGCTCCAAGTTTGAAAGCGACTAAGACGAATAGGTGGAACAGTATTGCAGCAACGATTGCTTCTGCATAATCTGCCGGTGCTTCGACATGGCCCCAATGCCATGCACCAACTGCAGTCAAAGCAGCCATCATGTATCCGGCGTGAGCAACAGATGAGTAGGCTAGCATACGCTTAGGGTTGGTTGAACCCAAAGCGGCCAGGTTACCCCAAGTCATCGTTACTACCGAAAGGGTCGCAAGGGCGTATAGCCAAATCGCACTACCATCGGTTTGAGTATCAGGAAGAGCAACCACGAGAAGAACTCGAATTAGTCCAATCATACCCATTGCCTTGGAAGCAGTTGCTAGTATACCCGCAACTGGAGAATTTGCTCCTGCATATGCATCGGGAGCAGCAAAGTGGAATGGTGCTGCACTTACTTTGAAACCGAATCCAACCAATACCAATCCAAGAGCGATTGTGGCCAATATACTACCATCGCTCCAACTTGCAGACAAGGTAGACAATTGTAGACTACCAAACTCTAGGTAAAGCAGGGATAAGCCGTACAAACCCACTCCGCTAGCAACTGAACCTACGATGAAATACTTCACTCCAGCTTCAGCCCCTGCCTTGGATTCCTTGTGGAATGCTACTAGGACATATGTCGCTAAACTTGCAAGTTCTAATCCGACAAACAGAACGAATAAGTCTTGAGCCAAAGCGACCATACACATTCCCAATGCTGTTGTTAGCATCAAGATGTATAGATCGGCCTGACGACGGTTGTCGTACATTTCTTCAAGAGTTTTCTTTCCTTCGAAAGTATGAGCTGGCACACGGTCTAGGCTAGCCATAGATGCTAGAAGAATGGCGGCCAAGAAAATTATTTCAAAGAAGCGAGAGAATGCATCTATCTGGAGTAATACAATATCGCCACTGGTAACAGTTGTAGTTTCCATCTTTCCATCGATGACCTCTATTACCATCATTCCCACTGCAATAAATAGCGTTGCAGTACCTAGCATACCAGGTAAAGCAGGTGAACCTGTTAACTTGAACCTACGACCTCCGAAGAACCAAGGAACTTGAACCTTAGTCAGCGGAATTCGGAACTTAGAATTTCCAAGGTTTGGTAAGATAAATACTGTAATCAAACCAACAACAAGAACCATTTCAGGAGCAAATGCTCGCCAGAATTCAGTAGAGAATACTTCTGTGTTCATTCAGATACCCCCATTGAATACGCCCTCGAAGAGAGCTACAGCCCATTGATCCATCATTCCCAATGCAATGAATGGGAAGACTCCAAAGATTACAGTAAATATTGCTAGAATAATCATTCCGATATTCTCCGAAAGTGTGATGTCAGGAGGTGTTTCTCCGTTTAGTGACTCAGGAGGTTGTCCTTCATCTCCGCCTTCGAATATTGTTCGTTGCATCGACCATAGGTAGTATGCTGCTGTAATTACGATTACAAATCCAGGCAGTAGAATCCACCAACCATATATTGGCCAATAAGCGAGTAAGACCATCAATTCTGCAACGAACCCTGCAAGCAAAGGTAGACCAAGACTTGCCATCCACGCAAACATCATGTAAACCGATAGGTATGGAGACCATCTTGCCATTCCGCGCATTGAACCTATTTCCATCGAATGATAGTGATGCTTGAATGCACCACAAACTGCGAACAGCATTGGAGAAATGATTCCGTGAGCGAACATCATGAATAGAGCAGCAGCATATCCTATTGGTTGCATACTTGCGATTCCAAGTAGAATCACACCCATGTGAGATACTGAAGAATATGCAACCATTTTCTTGAGATTAGTTTGACCAAGACAAACCACTGCGCCCCATACAAGTGAGATTAATCCAATCGCCATGATGACGTCTTGGTAGTATAGCAAAGCGTCAGGGAAAATTGCAATTGGTATGCGGAGCATTCCGTATGCGCCCATCTTCAGCATAACACCAGCCAGTAACATCGAGCCTCCAGTTGGTGCTTGGACGTGGGCATCGGGAAGCCAAGTGTGGAAAGGAACGGCTGGTAATTTAACCAAGAACCCAAGCATCAGCATTGCAAATAGTACATTTTGCATATCTTTGCCAAGGAATACATTGTCACCCATATTGAATGCTGTTGCATTGGAGAATAGTACCGTCATGTCAAAGGTACGTCCTGTCACAGTTCCATATTGAGAACCATTACCTTCCGGTTGTAGGAAGTAGAGTGTAATTAGACCCAATAGCATAATTACAGATGCACAGAAAGTATAGATGAAGAATTTCTGAGCAGCATATCTGCGATCTTTTCCGCCCCACTTTAGAATCAAAAAGAACATTGGAATCAAAGTCAATTCCCAGAAGATATAGAATAAGAATAGGTCAAGTGCAACGAATACACCAATCAAAGACCCACCCATCATCAGCAAAAGAGGATAGTAAGTCGCTCCATCTTTTTCATTCCAAGTCGCGATAATAGTTACAGGAACTAAGAAAGTGGTCAGCCATACCATAGGGAAGGAAAGGCCATCTAAGCCTACGTGCCAAGAAACTCCGATGGATTCTATCCAAAGGTATTCTTTCTCAAGAGCATAGTCATTATACGCTAAATTCCAATCTACTAGTATCAACCAATCGAAGAATAATGCAGTTGAAATCGCTAACGGTATCAATGATGCACAAAGTGTGAACAAACGAATAGGTACTGCGATTATATCTTTACGAGAACGTGTTTCTTGGCTTGCGAATGCAAGAAGAATAACACTGACAATAATTGGGAATCCTACGAGAGGAATACTAATCCAATCTACTGTCGAATTAGAATCATTAAGTGATGGGAAGAAAGCCATCAAACCTGCTACGACAACCAATAGGCCACCGATTAACATGAACTCCTTGTTCTTGATATCCATTGTTTGATTACCGCTCAATCAAGCCACCCCCCATAGTAACATGAAAATCACTAATGTTCCTAATGCCGCCATCATGATGTAATCTCGAGCGCTGCCAGTGGTTAGAGAACGAACTCTTCTGGATGCTTCTTGACTGGTTGTTTCAATCGTCTTGATTACGCCATCGATAACCTTCGTATCAAAGATAGCAGAAATATTTGCGAAACCAACAACGATTTTCAGCATTGCAGCATCATAGAGGTCATCGAAATATAATCTCTTATGCAAGGCTTCTGCGAGACTTGAATTTGCCCATTCGCTATTATCGAATTTGGAATTACTATTTACTTTAGCAGAGAGATTGATCGCCCACTGCATCCAAGGTTTTGCTTTCTCACCTTTATCTAGGCCTCCGCCGTATAGCGCCATAGCAAACGATGGACCTAGAATTAATGATAGTCCAATTGCAACATATGTTAACAGCATCAAGAATGGGTCGTGATTTAGGAACACATGTTCCATTTCAGAGCCCACTCCGCCTATGAAACTAGAATAATGCCCGGTCTCAAAGTTACCCAACCAATTACCTGCATGCATACCCGCTAGGATGAATGCACTAAGAGTCATGAATGTCAATATAACTAGAGGGATTGGTATCCAAGCAGTTTGCTCATGAACATTTTTAGCAACTTCGGTTTTTGGTTTTCCAGCGAATGTCATGAGCCACATTCTAGACATATAGAATCCGGTCATACCCGCGCCGATTAGTATCAGCATTGCAGGGAGTAAGAAAATTGGTTCCTTCAATGCGACTTGCCATGCACTAGAAATGATTCCTTCCTTAGACCAGAAACCACCGATTAATGGAATACCAATAATCGACATGCTACCAAAGAACATAGCGGTGGCAGTGATTGGCATTCTACTTGCTAAGCCACCCATATTTTCCATGGATTGTGCATCGAAGTGGTCATCATCGCCTCCATGGTCGTCATCCCCATGATGTGCAATGTCATGATGTGCATGATGCATTTCATGAATAACTGAACCCGATGCCATGAATAGCATACCTTTTGCCATCGCGTGGTTGAATAGATGGAAGAGTGAAGCGCCCATCGCAAATGCTGCTAACTCTTCGTATCCATTGTTTGCAAACCATAGAGCAGACCCGAGGCCTGTGAAGATGTATGCTAATTGACTCATTGTGGAGTATGCTAGTACTTTCTTCAAATCCATCTGAACGAAAGCGATTAGTGCAGCCATAACAGCGGTAATTCCACCGATACAAGCGATGATTATTGCGAGAGTGGAGAGTGAGCCTAATTCTGCACCGCTGAAGAATGGGAACATTCTTGCAACAAGATACAATCCTGCGTTTACCATAGTAGCTGCGTGAATAAGAGCAGATACAGGCGTTGGTCCTTCCATTGCGTCTGGTAACCAAACATGGAGTGGGAATTGTGCAGACTTACCTACCGCACCAATAAACATCATTCCCAATGCAAGTTGAAGGTCTCCTGAATCAACTGCAGCGATATTTGCTTTGTCGAAAACATATGCATAGTCAAGGTGACCATCGAATAAATTCCAAAGCATCACTAGGCCGATTATTAGGAATACATCTCCTACACGCGTGGTTAGGAATGCCTTCTTTGCAGCGTAAGACGCGCTTGGGCGTTCCCAATAGAAACCGATTAGAAGATATGAACAAAGCCCCATCAATTCCCAGAAGATGAATAGCCAAAGGAATGAATCCGCAAGTACCATTCCTAGCATACCGCTACAGAATAATACAAACTCTGCATAGAAACGATGATTTCGGTTATCGTTAATTGAATCGGTGTTCATGTATCCAATTGAGAATATATTAATCATGAAACAAAGGAATGCAGCAACGAATAGCAACATCACAGTTAGATGATCGATATGTATGCCAACGCCGAATACCTTAGTGGTAATCGCACCGGTTTCTGAATTCCACCATGATGATTCAAACCAGGTGAAAATATTGGCTGTACCTACGTGGTGCATATGTTCCTTGATAACTAACAGAGTAAGAACTAGGCTTGCTCCCATTACAGTTAGAGCGATGATTCCTCCTTCCTTGACATTCTTGACCCAAGTCGGTGTTCCATTGAACAACTTGCCAAGGAATAGAATGACTGGGAATGCCAGCATAGGCAATAGAGGGATTAGTACAGCATAATCGATGATTCCGGATTCACTCATGATATCACCTCAGTTCTTCAGCAGATTTACCTCATCGAGAGAAATCGTCTCGTGCTGACCATACATTGAGAGGAAAATTGCTAATCCAATAGCTACTTCTCCTGCTGCGATTGCGATTGCGAAGATTGCATAAACCCATCCGGTTACATCTCCCCAGTGATTGGCTGCTGCAACAAACTGTAAGTTTACTGCGTTAAGCATTAATTCGATACACATCAAAACAACAATTGCGTTCTTTCGACTAAATGCGCCCCAAAGTCCGATGATGAACAAGATGGCTGCTAAGCCGGATACCCATGCTGGATCAATCATTCTTTTTCACCTCCAGAGAGTTCCCATTCTAGATTCACAAGACGTTCATCACGAACAAGATATGCCGCTCCAACCATGGCCATAGCCATCAAGAAACCAAGTGCTAGCAATGGTAATGCCCAATCGCCAAATAATGCAGAAGCGAGGTCGCTAGTTGTAAGTACTTCATCTGAAGAATCTTCCCAGATTACATCTGCTGAAACTGCAGAAATTAATACAGCCCCAAAGAATACCAAGCCGACTCTTGCAAGTATAGAAAGTAGTCTCATTCGAAATCCTCCTCCAAAATTTGCCTTCTAGTCAGCATAATACCGAATAGTACTACCAGCATTACACTAGCTAAGTAAACTAAAATCTGAATTACCGCAAGGAATTCAGCACCCATCAGGATGAATATTCCCGCTACACCTATGAAACAGAAAATCAAACACATCATTGAATGTGCAACTCTTTGCATGTAAATTAGACCAAGAGCGCCGCCGATGACGATTGTGCTCATGAGGAAGAATACCCCGATTTCCAAGTATGCTGCGAGATCCATCTTCAGGCCTCCGCTGCAGCAGCCTTTGCCGCTTTCTTTGCTCTCTTGTCGCGCTCTTTGCTTGCCCTCTTAGCAAGTTCAGAGTCTACCGCTTCTTGGTGGTCGCCAACCAGTACTCTAGTTCGACTAGCATCCATCCAAAGTTCTTGACGGCTAAATCCAGACATTCCATCATATTCGTTAGTCATGAAGAAAGATGTGAAATTACACGCTTCCATGCAAAGTCCACAGAACATACATCGTCCAAGGTCAATTCTACCCGATACGATTTGGTCATCTGCGGGATACAATGATTCCAATGCAACAGTGTCAATTTCGCCACTGTCGTTCCAACGCATTTTTGCGCTGTCTCCGGTTAAGTCGAGAACTTCTCCAAATCTCCACTCATCGGGAGCGTCGGTATGTGCGGTCGCTAGATTGAATGAAGCCATAGTTTCTGCAACTTCGGGCTTTTCGATTGCAGCGAATTTTCCAACTTCTATCTCTGCTCCGAATCCTTCCCATTCGCCTTCAGCACTATCTAGAACGTCAACACGTAATTCTGTAGTCATATGCAAACAAGCGTTTGGACATACATTGACACACATCTTACATGCAGTACAAGTCTCCCAAATTATGCCAATTCTCCCATTATAATTACCTGGAACGAACAACCAAGGCTCTATTTCTTCAATGCGCTCGTAAGGGTAATTTACCGTTTGTGGCTTCCAAATAGTAGGGGTTAGGTCTGTACCTGAACGGTCTGGTGCGTACTGGTGAGCAGTGATGTCGTTGAGATGCTTTGTCTTCTCTGTGCGAGCGATAGCACCATCATCAAGGAATTCTGGGTGTACAGAGTTATGATAACCGCTAGAGAATCTACGACCAATGAAATCAAAGGTTCTAAGAAAAGTCAATCCAGTTATCTTAAACGGGTACCAAAATAGGTTTCTAAAGTTGGGCTTACCATGTGGATGTGATGCCATTTTCTCACCTCACTCCTTTCCTGCAGTGTGCGTCCCCGCAGGAGTCATCGTTCGAATGTGATACATGCGTTCTTCATTCTCCACGATGTTTTCATCTTTCATTAGAATAGCGAAGAGGCCAATCCAGAACAGTGTTGTCAAGATAGGCAATCCCCACGGAAGTGTGTATCCCTGAACCGTAAGGTCCCAAGTCCATCCGCCAGCCACGGTATCAGATAATGCACTAGCGTCAAAGAAATACAGACGGTAGACGAGTGAAAGAGCAACCTGAAGTACAGCGAGTGGCAGTAGCATTCTCCAGCCAAATTCTAGAATCTGATCGGTTCTAATTCTTGGAAGAGCAGTTCGTGCCCAAACGAATACTACAGTGAAGATAAACCAAGCCTTGAGCAAAGTCCAAATCACTCCAGGAATTGCTAACCATGCATCTCCTAAGTATGGAATTGAACCAATAGTTCCTGCAAACGGAGCATGCCATCCGCCCAAGAAGAAGTGAGCGAATAGAATACTAGCTGCGTAAACTCGCATGTATTCTGCAGCGAATAAAAGTCCGAATCTCATGCCACCATATTCAGTCCACCAGCCTTCTACCAGTTCTGCTTCTGCTTCAGGCATATCGAAAGGAATTCGTTCTACCTCTGCTATCATACTGATTAAGAATAGTACTGCACCCAGTGGCATCAAGAAGAATAACCAGGTTCCCGATGAATGTTGGAAGTGGACTATCTCAATGAAATTGAAAGAGCCCGCCATGATACAAACTCCCAAGATTGACAAGAGAAGTGGTATCTCATATGCGGTCAATTGTGCCGCACTTCTAATTCCTCCAAGTAGAGTGTACTTGTTGTTGGAAGACCATCCTGCGAAGAATACTCCTAATGGTGCGATGCCGAAAATTGCGAATGCGAATAGTACTGATAGTTCGGGGTTTGCCCCATAGATGCCACTCGAGAGTGGAATCATCCCTAGAATCATAATTGTTGAAGAGATTACCAAGAACGGCGCTAATTCAAAAATAATTTTGTCAGCACGGCTAGGAACCATATGTTCCTTGGTTAGGAATTTCATTCCATCTGCAATATTCTGGAAGAATCCTGGGAAAATTGTAACCCCGTACCACGAACGGTTTCCTACTCTATTGACCATTTCATGCTTGTGCCCTGAGTTACCGGCTACTTTGTTTAGCCATCGGTTTATCGCGCCAATTGGCTTTCCTAAACCATATGGAACCATGTTCCACCATTCTCCGGCTGTAACACCATTTTCTCCAACCCAAAGGGAACGGAGAGCGGTAGTTGCACCACGGCGGTCGTTTACACGAGCGTAGAATTTTCGCTCTATCCACAAAATCATGAACATTGATAGCATGATTCCACCGAATGTGATCAAACAGACAGACAGTGTGAAGATAAAGAATGCAATATCATTGGCTGAAGATTCAAGGAATGTTCCTTCCAATAGCCAATTTGCACCTTCGCGAGTACGGTAATAGATGAAGTCGTGAAGTCCTAACCAATCATTCATGATAATCACCTCAACGGTCCGTCTCCCCGATACATGGGTCGAAACTTCCCATGATAGCTGGTATATCTGCAATCTTGTAACCAATCATAGTCTTGGCTACATATGGAATTGTGATAAACATTGGAGAACGGATGGATAGTCGATACGGATTCTTTCCTCTTCCGTCCCCTCCACCTTGAATGTAGAAATTAGAAACACCCCGAGTACATTCGTAGGTGCTGAATCCAGTAGCGCCCTCCGGTGCACGGGTTGGAGCCTTTGTGAGAATCATCTCATCCCCTGGCTGATAGTGTGTATTTGCGCCGCCTGGAATCTTGTCGATAGCATCGAGTAACATGCGGCAGGATTGGCGCATTTCTTCCATGCGAACACGGTAGCGATCATAACAATCAGCACCCTTCACACTGGTCGGTTTCTCAACTGCAGGCTCCCAGTCGACTTGGTCGTAAACAGAGTATGGGTTGGTCCAACGTGTATCGGTATTTACTCCCGCTGCACGAATATTAGGCCCGGTAACTCCAGCGTTTAATTGGTCTTCAGCGGTAGCGTATCCTACTCCTTGAAGTCTAACCAACCAAATGGTAGATTCGTCAAGAAGCATTTCGTATTCGTCGATTCTGTGTTCAAACAACTTGACTTTCGCCTTCAAGCGATTACCCCAACCGATTGGAATATCTCTCTTAACGCCGCCAATTCGCGGGTAATTGTAATGCATTCTTGAACCGCCAAGTTCCTGTAATAAATCTAAGAACATTTCACGGTCACGGAGACACCAGGTCATCAAAGTTAAATTTCCAATATCTGGTCCAAATGCACCAAGCCACATCAAGTGGCTTGCAAGTCTTTGAACTTCGGCTGCCATCAAACGGATGTATTCCGCTCTTTCAGGGACTTCTGCCTCAAGCAGGTCTTCTGCCGCCATAACATAGGAATGAGCCCAAGTCATTGCACTTACGTAACAAAGACGGTCACAGTATGGAGTGATTTGAGTGAAATCTCTGGCTTCACAAATCTTCTCGACACCGCGATGAATGTACCCTAATTCGGCCTCTGTGTCGGTTACTGTTTCTCCATCAACCTTCACACGTAGCGTCCACAAGCCATGAGTCATTGGGTGTTGAGGCCCCATTGTAATCCACATTTCTGCCATAATAACACCTCACTTTACCCGGCCCTCATCAACCGGCTTGCGACCAAATCCTTGCGGGTCATCGTACATTTCATTGAAATCGTGATAACGAATTTTGTGTTGTCTCTGAAGTGGATGGAAGGCGACTGGTGAATCGTGAGGATTCAGAACTCGATGCATGTTTACATGCCCTTCGAAATCGATACCAACCAAATCCCAGGTTTCTTTCTCATTCCAATCAGCACCTTCCCAAATGTCTTGGATGGAAGGAACCGACGGTGTATCTCCTGCTGGAAGTGGGATGAAAATTTCGAATTCTACAGGGATTTCGTCTCCTTTGAGTTTATCGCCTTCAAGCACTGTCATTGTATGAGCTGCTACATTTGCGATTGGCCATCGGTACATGTGATATGCAACTTCCCAGCCTCTATCTGCGCCACCTTCAGGGAAGTGTGTCCCTGTAACCATGGCACAGTAATTTACTCCAACCTCATTTTTCAGATGCTTTGCAACACCTCTCCATTGATCTGGCGAGCAAGTAATTCTGACAAAATCATACGCCTTTCCGGATGTATGCGCAATTACCTCGGCTACCACACCAGCATCGCTGAAGCGTGAACTAAGGTTTTCTACAACAGCTTTCGCAGCTTCTGCATTCTGTTCTTTAGTAACAGCAGTAACCATATTCAGTCATCTCCTACAATAATTGGCTTCTCGCCATCACGGCCAGTAGATGGCGCACCACCGATTCGAATTATCTTCTCACGGAGTTTTCCAAAACCGTCGATTAGAGTTTCAGGACGAGGCGGGCATCCTGGGATGTAAACATCTACTGGGATAAGCGTATCAACACCCTCTAGGATGTTGTAAGATTGGTAATATGGTCCACCTGAAATTGCACATTCTCCCATAGCAATACAGTATTTCGGTTCTGGCATTTGCTCCCAGAGGCGAACGATAGGGTCTGCGAACTTCTTGGAGATTGGCCCGTTTACTAGTAGAACATCTGACTGGCGAGGGCTCGAGCGGAATAGTACTCCGAAACGATCTCCATCAAATCTAGGAGTCGCTGCTGCAGCCATCTCAATCGCGCAACACTTGATTCCAAGGTGGAGGGTAAACAGAGATTTCCTTCCAGCCCAATTGAAGAAACGCCCAGCTAAAACACTGAGTAATTGCTTAATCTTGGTAGCCTTGAGGGCTTCATCTGTAACATCGCCTACAACTTCGACTAATGCACGGCTGTTGAATGTGGTATAATTCTCTCCATTATCACTCATATACTCACCTCAGATGTAAATGCGGCCTCTCTTTCGGAACACATGCCAAACGCCCAAAACCATAGTGGCAAAGAATACAGTTAAGACTATCATTTCGGTTCCAACCATGTCGATTGGTGAACCGCTGGATGTTGCACTGGTCGCATCCATAGTCAGTAGGCCGCCTAAAGCCAGGAACATGAAAGCAACATCGAAGACCAAGAATATAATCGCATACCAATAATATTGGAAATGGAATTGTATCATCGCATCGCCGACTGGATTAGAACCACATTCGTAAGTTGAAAGTCTACGTGGATAGAGGCTGTGGTCCTTCTCGTATCCGTCCATTAGCCATGACTTAGTCATGTGAGGACGGGAGGGATCTACCTTGGGCATAACGAAGTATTGAGTGATGAAAGCGCCTAGTGGCATACCAATGCCAATGAGCGTCATTAGAGCCATTGAAAGATAAGTGCCTGTTATCGTTTCTGCGCCAACCAAATATGCCACCAACTGAGAGAGTTGACACTCTCCAGTTACGCCCAATCGACAACCGTCCATAAGCGTTGTCTCATGACCATACGACAGAACGGCATGCTATGCCTATGACCCCGTAGGGGTCAGCGACGACGTCGGAATGCGAGTAAAGCCATCCCTGCAAGCACAATTGCGCCTATGGTCGGCAGAACATATGTATTGGATACGACCTCTTTGAACAGTAAAACGATACCAGATTCCGCAGGTTCTCCATTTACAGTTAATTCTAGATTCTCCCTACCTACAAGACCGGTCTCGGTTGGTTCTGCCGAAATGGTAAATGTAAACGTATCTACAACCTCAGCTGCATCTCCCCCAGGAGGGTTTACCTTAGCGTAAACTATGATTGATTCGCCTTCTGGGAGTGTGCACAGAAGATGGGATTCCACGGTTTTACTACAATCTGCCCCGGTTTCGAAACTCAATATCACATTCCAACCGCGCAATCCTGGACTCGAGAATATCATAAACTCTGATTCAACATTGCCTGCATTACTCACGATGATTTCGAATTTAGGAGATTTAGCAGTCACACCCAATGAAATATCTTTTTCAACCCCGCCAATAAGTTCCATTTCAACATCTAAAACTGTTTCAACAGAGAGAGATATAGCGATTTTGCCACTACGGTTTGCTGCATTTGCCACAGATGTAACTACCATTTCCAATAGTCCACCATCGCCATTTTCAGCCCCCGAACTAACTTCGATTTCTAGAAGTACGGTTGCATAATAAATCATTGGAACGTGCGAGTCTACTAAATCGTTAGCTACAATCTTCTCGAAAATATTGTCTTCGTTTGAACCAATAAGTGGTGAATTACCATCGTAGAAGAAAGTGCCTGTTGATTCGTTGAAAGCACCCCAGCCCTTTGGAATTTGGATAGGACCGTCAATTATCATCCCTCTGAAATATAATGTGCGTGTAGCTGTACCTGATAATCCAACGAAATCAAAGGTCGCCTCATCCGTCATGTCCCCAGTATTATTCACCTTGATATGGAATGTTTGTGAACCGCCAGGCGGCAATATTAGCATTGCATTACGAGACAGATCATCAGGAGAATACATGATGGAGGCAGCCATTGCAAAATCTCTATCTGAAAGGATTGCTCTGAATATAAATTCAAGTTGATTATCAGGGACATCGTCATTATCTTCATCGCCGTTATTGTTATCTCCAAGATTGGTCACTCTAACTGTAAGTTTAGTGCTCTCCAATTCCTCTTCACCGACAATGGAGACTACAAGATACATTATGACTGTAGCTCGTGCATCGATATCAACTTCTGTAACCACGGTGCCATTAGCGGTTTCAAAGTGCTTACCCCACCCTGGTTGTGCGGTTTGAGAAATTACTGAGAAACGGAACCGATCCAATGTATTTCCATCATTAGTAATTGTAATTGGGAATTGGACTGTGGTATCCGAACGGCCTGTTTGGTCATCCGCTTGGGCACCGCCACTCATGCCATGTACCGCTTTGACAGTGATTGTCAATTCTTGAGTATCATAAGCCCCACCGCCAGAAGTAGGCATTACAGAGAATGTAATCGTGATTTCTTCTGTTGCAAGAGCATCGGTTGGTAATGAAATCGTAACTTCAATTGTACCACTCTTATCGTTATCATGCCTAGATTGTGTAGAGATAGTGGATGATTCGAGAGACACTGCCCATCCGGATGGAGGGGTTGAGGCCGTTACTCGGAATGTGTCAGGGCCATTACCCTGATTGGTAACTGTAAGAGTTGTCGAAGTCTCTGCTCCTGGCTCTATGTTGTACAATGCTGTATTACCTAGGGACATCGAAGCTCCGTGGGATTGTCCAACGGTTATCGTGACATCTGCACTGCACTTCTCTAAAGTACCATCTTTACCTTGGATAGTGATAGTTTTCTGTGAATTTGCCTCAATTGAATCATCCGGAGTAAATTCAATTGTAAATTCCTTTTCACCATCGCCGTCATTATATGGTAATATTCCACTGGATGCTCCATCGACACTAGCCCAAGATGAATGGGCACCACCTGTGAAGGCTACATTAACCGACCAATCGGTGTTTCCGTCATTCATGAAGGTTGCCACCAGAGTTCCAACCTCGTCCGGCTCAATATTCAAACTAGTCTTTGAGAGTGTAACTTCACATTCTTTTAATTCAGGAACATCAAGGTCAAATTCTTCTACATCCGACGCACTACCGTTAGGGTTTTGATCGTTAGAAACTATTCCTTCAATCTCCCAGCAAAACTTGTCACTATCTTTTCCTTCTGGAACCTCTAGAGTTATTGTTACCCATTCGGATGAATCATTGTCCAATTGAACTTGGCTAGGCTCGACATCGATAGTCATACTTCCATCAGCCGTACAACCCGAACCCCCAACAACATCGATTGTAAGGTCAACTGTTTCTTGAACACGTCCAGTGTTCTCCACTTCGACATCCCACTCGATTGTAGTTTCGCCACCCCACACTTTGTGAGGCGTATCAATGGTCAATTCTACACCGAATACTTCAGAGCCTGCACCATCTCCCGCCGTAGTTTCAACATCCTGCGATTCCTGTGCTGGGGCGCCTGGTTGGTCGGGGGGTGTTACCTGTTCGTTAGCGTTAGCAGTAACAGTGGTCAAGCAAGACCCTTCTGCATTTTGAGCTAATGAAACATTGAGGAAGGTTTCCTCGAAAGAACCTGATTCGATAGGTTGGCTAATTTGCCCTATGGCAGATGAATATCCAGTACAGTCTTGCTCATTAGTAGCAGCAAGATTCACTGAAACCGGATTTGCCCCATTGTTATACACACGTACAGTGTACTCTGCAGTCTCCCCAGGGTTGACTGTTTGAGAACCCGGACTTACTGAAAGAGAAATGTTAGCATCACGGCCTGAATCATCCGCAGTAACTGGGTTTGCTATCGCTGGAACCAATGAAATAAGCAGCAACGACACCAGTAAAATACTGGCCCGGCGCTGGCTTTGTTTTGAGTCTCTTCGGCGGGGTTCCATGAACCCCGGTCGCAGTCGTCACATGAAAAGCCTATGCGCTAATGCTCATGATTTATTCCACATTCACAAAATTAGCAGATTCCGTATTACAATTTACGCAAGATACTACTTTGCAAACTGAGTGATATCTTGCCCCACAGGATGGACAACCTAGCATCCCTGACAAAATTGGCTGCCTACAAGAGAAGCATGGCGTCGCATGCTCTTGTTGGGGTAGTGCGGAAAATGCCACCGAATTTGGTGCGGTCAAAGGGATTACTCGGTCCTTCTTTTTCAGCAATGTAATCCCAACAATAAACACTAGTATTACAGCAAATACCGATGCTAAGGTAGTAATCAATCCCGAATTTTCTTCATGCAAGATTTCCCCTACACTTGTCATTTCGATTTCAATTACTGAACCCGCAATATCTCCATCGCCAGATAATGAAACCTCAATCGTTCCATCCCCTGGTTGATTTGCCGTTATTTCTAGACGAATCATCTGAGATTGACCCGCTTCTAGATTTACTGTATCCTCACCATCAAATACAATACTCCAGCCTTTTGGAGATGTAGTTTCAACAACACTGGAAACAAGAGCGTTCCCTCTATTGGTGACCGTCATATGAATCGTTGATGCTTCACCGGTTGAAATGGTGGTATTCCCCTCCACTTCCCAACTCACTTCTTTGGTCAACGCAACGAACATTGTAACCGAAGTATTGGTTGAAACCTGATTTCCGGTTAATGTGACTTTGAACTCTGGTTCAGTAGCCGCATCGGCCATTGCTGAGATGATTATAGTACAAGTCACCGCCTTGACATCACCATTAGAAATCAATCCCGGTTGTGTGCAATCACCGATTAAATTGTTTTCAAGTTGCAATAATACGGCTGGATTCCAAACTGTATCAGCTAGATTCTCTACGACCCATGTGTAGTTGATTGGAACCCCTGTTGGGTGCTGCCCTGGGCCGAAAATATTAGACCAGGTTTCTCCTGCAATTTCGATAGATGCAAACGTCATTACAGGTTCGGCTAAAACTATTACATCGACATCTGTACTGTGACTCCAAGATTCTTGATTCGAATCCATAATCAGTTTGATCTCGCCGCTCTTAGCATCCTGTTCCGCTGTTACTGAAATGATAATATTTTGAGACTGAGTCCAAGACAATTCTATTTGATCTAGAATTGTATTTTGTGACCAGCCAATCGGCAACAGTAGGCTTGGATCTAGAATTAAGTCCACATTTCCTTCATTCTCAATTGTATATTGTAAAGAGAATGTATTCCCTGGAGTAACCGATGAAAAGGAGGTCTCTAAATCGATGACTGCCTGTGCGACTTCTTCGACTATCAATGGCAATTCATATTCAAAGATTCGTGCGTTTTCTGTTTGTGATACCACCTTGAAGATAACTGTAAGTTCGGCACCCGCTAATGTCATAACTTGTGGTGGGGTAAAAGAAACACCGAGGGTCATCTGCCCATCTTTCAACATCAGTCCAGTTGATGCTGAATTAGCACCTCCTTGAGACGATAAGTCGTCAAAACCAGCATGCCAGCCTGGAGGGGATTCGAGGAATAAATCGTAACCTACGTCACTATTTCCAAGATTAAATAATCGAATATCAACCGATGTTGCCTCCGATGGATTAACCGGTATCACAGTATAATCGAACTCAATTCTGGTTTGAGAAAGTATTGGTACCTCAAGCGTTAGAGTATAGGGGCTACTAACACTATTGTCTTCATCTAAACCAAGTAAGTTCACCATATACAGACCAGGTTCTGGCCCTGCAGGATGTACAAGAGTGACATTGATCAATGCACCTTCTTGGCCACTCAATTCAAAATCGATCTCATCGAGTCCAACATACCATGATTCTGAAGTGCCACTCGGATTGATTACCCCGGTAGGCGAAATGGAGGCATTGGTGGATAATAATGCTGTATTGGTCAGAATTATCTGCCAAGAGGAAGATGTTGCGTTAATATCGGTTAGAGTATAAATTGGATTTGTTGATTCTATTCTTACTCCAGGTGTTGTAACATTGACTAAAATATCAATCCGATTATTATCTTCATTTATTTCATCAATCATGTCATCGGTATCCACTAAGAAAGATAGAGTTCTACCGCCTGAAGTTTGTGGTGACCAATCCCAAAACAGAGTTTTAGAACCGCCCGGGCCTAGGTTAATCTGTTGGCTATCTATTGAAATCCCTTCTTCTTGAAACACCACTTCGATGTTTTCTGCTTCGACATTTCCTAAGTTCGTGATTTCAATTTCAACAAGTACATCATCTCCAACTTGAGGAATAGAAATATTTGTTTTGAATGAGGGCAAAACCGGAGTGGGGTCTGGGCGTAGGTCGTTTACACCAACCCCTGATACTGCAACAGCAAATGGTTGAGTCTTTGAACCAGAATGGCCAGCATCAGTGACCTTAACTGTCCACAGCCCCATCTCTGCCGAGTCTACTAAAACCACTTCCACATTGTTCAGATTGTCATGTGTTCCGCCTTGAATTGAGCGTCCTTGAGAAAACTCATTCCCTTTGTATTCAACTCCACTTGGAGTAGTCACTAATAGATTCAAATTGTTAACCAGTTGAGTATTTGAGAATCGTGACCCCCTTTCGTCAGACCATACCACTACTGCCTTAAATGGTTGATTTGGAGTTGTAATATCAAATGAATAACTCTTGGAGTTTCCCGTTGCGGATAGGATTGAGCGGTCATCAACCCATATTCCACGACCATTGTTAGGGGCTAGTGTTGCTTTGAGATCGATACGCCCCCATCCTTCATCCATGTTAGGTATATCACGTGAGCCAACATCTTGAGCCCCTAAAATCATCAATGCCTTTACCAACGCACCTTGGGGTTCTGGCCTTAGTCCAATTTCAGTGATGTATTCTCGAATCAAAGCGGCCATACCTGCCGCATTTGGGGTTGCCATACTTGTTCCTGTATACTCGAGGTACCAAGTGTCAGCCCAAGTTGAACCGCTGGTATCTGTAGCTTCTTGAGCACGACATGAGCGGACATACCCACCCGGTGCTAGAATGTCTGGCTTGATTCTCCCGTCATCGACAGGCCCTCTGCTTGAACCATCCATTATCGTGTTAGGGGCGCCTTGGTATCTATTTTGAGAATTACCAACTGTAATTGTATTCTTAGCGGTTGCTGGTGAGCCAATCGTGTCGCTATCTGGTCCATCATTACCTGCTGCAAAGAGTACGACTAATCCCTCCCTCCCGCTGTAATATTGGTCATAGTGCCGTGTCCTATCATCCACATCCTCTGAAGATGAGGTGTAGACACCCCAATCTGCTGAAGATTTTGACCCCCATGAATTGGTATGAACTCTAGCTCCATTACTGTAAGCAGTGTTTAGCATATTGTTGATACTCGACCACTGAAAATTTCCACTGTTATCATTCTCCATTGCCTGGAAATACAATTCCGCCTCAGGAGCAACCCCTCGGTAAATGCCCCTTGTACCATCTCCAAGAACGGTACATGCCACATGGGTTCCATGCCCAGAATGGGCATCCGCGGTTGAACCATCTCCTATAACATCGACATTACCCACAATTCGACTACCAAAATCACCATGGTCGTGGTCTAAGCCTGAATCTGCTACTGCAATTATCTGACCTGAGCCGTCAAGGTCTGTTGTGAAACTTGTTTCCATTGGGCCAATATTCATCCAACTACGTGCTTTTTCATTCCAAATTGTCAAAGAAGGCTGGTGCCCAATCCATGCAACAGA
>Ga0315334_10000309_pt1 | contig 29905 bp, 19 predicted proteins | sample M150034915metaG_FD_205555 | JGI IMG/M metagenome (GOLD analysis project Ga0315334, IMG submission 205555) | Ammonia-oxidizing marine archaeal communities from Monterey Bay, California, United States - M1 500m 34915 | ecosystem: Environmental > Aquatic > Marine > Intertidal zone | place: USA... | reverse complement strand
TGAAGAAACAGGATTAAATGTAGCCATTCTTGCGGATCTTCAGGGACCAAAAATTCGGATCGGCGCAATTAAGAATGGAGGAATGGAGCTGATTGAAAAGTCAGTTGTTACAATTACAACAGATGACATCGATGGTTCAGATGACGAATTCTCGATCAACTATAAGCGTTTGCCCAAAGATGTTCAACAAGGCGAAAAAATACTGCTGGACGATGGAAAATTAGAGCTTGAAGTAATCGACTCTAATGGAAAAGATACTATAAAAGCGAAGGTCGTATATGGAGGATTGCTTTCATCGCATAAAGGAGTGAATCTTCCAAACACGGAAATATCCATGCCTTGCCTTACAGATAAGGACAAAAAGGATCTGGATTTTATTTTAAGTGAGAGTCTGGATTGGATCGCGCTTTCATTTGTACGTTCGGCAAACGACATTATAGAATTAAAAAACATTATTGAATCGAAGCAGGAAAAGGCCAAAGTCATCGCAAAAATTGAAAAACCGGAAGCAATTAAAGACATCGATGATATAATTAAGCAAAGTGATGCATTAATGGTTGCCCGTGGAGATCTTGGAGTCGAAATCCCCTACCAGAATGTTCCTTTGATTCAGAAAATGCTCATAAAAAAAGCAATGCTGCAGGCGAAACCAGTTATCGTGGCGACCCAAATGATGGAAAGCATGATCATTGCAAGTACCCCAACGCGAGCGGAAGTAAATGACGCGGCAAATGCTGTTCTGGACGGAGCTGATGCGCTAATGTTATCTGCAGAGACCTCTGTTGGGAATTATCCTGTTGAGGTCATACAAACAATGACGAATATCATTAATGAAATGGAAACATTTGATGGCATATACAATAAAGAGGAGCCACCGGAAAAAAACCAGGATAGATTCATTACCGATTCCATTTGCTTTAATGCATGCCGGCTTTCAAGAAGAGTAAGTGCCAATTCTATTTTAACAATGTCCTTTTCTGGTTATACGGCGTATAAGATCGCCTCTCTTCGTCCAAATACCGATATTTTTGTTTTTACAAGTAATAAAAAAATACTCACACAGCTCAGCTTGATATGGGGAGTTAGAGGTTACTTTTACGACAAAACCGTTAGCACCGATCATACAATAGCTGATATTAAATTTCTATTAAAAAAAGATGGGGTGTTGCAGTCAGGTGATCTTGTGATCAATATCGCTTCGATGCCAATTGAAGAACACGGCAATTCCAATATGTTAAAGCTTAGCCTAGTTGATTGAGTTTTTCAAGAAGAAATCAATAGGAGATATCATTATATCCCCATCTTTTGCCTTATATTTGGTTATAAATCAAAGAGATAGTCATGAACAAACTACTATTCGTCTTGCTTACTGTTTTGTGCTGTTCAACTGTTGCCTCTGGCCAGATTGAAATGTATGTAGATGCAGGAACCATAAACTACGCCGGCGGCGGTGTATTAGCCGTTAATACCGCTAACGGCAATGAATTGATTCATGATATTCATGTCGAAAATCATACGGGATCAGAACAGGTATGGCAAGTGGGCAGAACGAGAATTAACAATCCGGCGACCTGGATCGATTTCCTTTGCTGGGGACTTGAAGGAGCCCCTTTTGGTGGTCTATGTTTCGATGCTAGTGCTATGAATGTTGATCCATGGATTTCACAAGCATTCGTAACAGTTGCTAACGGCGGAACTGCTGTTGTTTCTTCTCACATCACCCCGAGCATTTTAAGTCCAGCAGTTGTATCGTATAGATACTATATTGGCACAGCGGCAAATCCTTACGAGGATTCGATGGACATAGAGGTGAGCTTGATATTAAACGTACCAGAAATCAAGCTGTTTTTGATACGCTTAGGACCTAACCCGGTAGCTGACTACTTGAATATAAGTACTTCAGGCCTGAATAATTCTTCCCTTAAAATGACGGATGTTTTGGGTAATTTAGTTCTTGAAGAAAGGGTTATTGGACAAAATAAAACTATTAATGTGGGGAATTTCAAAAATGGAGTTTACTTTTTAACGTTCCATTGTGATGGTGTTCAACCAATTACGCGCCGCGTAATAATTAAGCACTAATGCCCCTCTAATTCAGCTCTATTTTTTGGCCATCATTCTTGAGCTATTTATGTTCCTTATTAACCGCTAACCGGGAAATTAATCATGCATAATTCTTAGCCATATCAATCACATAATTATCCATTTATATACTTGATTTTAGCTATAAGAGTAGTACTTTTGCACAACACTTTAGAAGATGATAAAGTACTTATATACCGCCATTTTATTTCTTTTTCCCTTTTGGTTTATTTTCACAACTTCTATGCGACGTTGATGTTGCAATCAATGAAGGAGATTCGATCGAGATGTGTGCGGATGCTCTGGTTTCGATATTTGGATCAAACGGGTTATATTTGTCACTCAAAATTCTGTGTTGATGAACAATTTTGCAAAAAGACATATAGGACCTGATGCGAGCGAAAAAGACTTGATGTTGGAAAAGCTTGGAATAAGCTCAACCAGTGAGCTCATTAATAAGACAATTCCCGCTCATATTCGTATTGGAAAAGAATTGAACATAACAGAAGCTCTGAGCGAGCAAGAGTACTTGTCGCATATTTCTGGATTAGGCAAAAAGAATAAGCTGTACCGTTCCTTTATAGGGCTTGGATATAATGAAACGATAATCCCTTCTGTTATCTTAAGAAATGTACTTGAAAATCCGGGATGGTACACTGCTTATACTCCATATCAGGCAGAAATATCTCAAGGCCGTCTTGAAGCACTTTTGAACTTTCAGACAATGATCTCGGATCTTACGGGTATGCCTTTGGCCAATGCTTCTTTGCTAGACGAGGGAACAGCCGCAGCGGAGGCAATGCTAATGCTTTATAATTCCCGCTCCAGACAGGACGTTAAAGCAGGACAAAGTAAGTTCTTTATCTCGGTAAATTCCTTTCCTCAAACCATAGATGTTGTTGCCGGTAAAGCAAGAAACCTCGGTATTGAATTGGAAATAGGTGATCCTGAAACTTTTGTGGCTGACCAAACATACTTTGGTGCTATCATCCAATATCCGGATATGTACGGACGCGTGAACAATACCGAAGCATTTATAAAAAAAATGGGGCAGGCAAATGTACGTGTTGCGGTTGGTGCGGATATTCTTGCTCTTTCCATACTTAAGTCGCCCGGAGAAATGGGCGCTGATGTAGTTTTCGGTTCTTCTCAGCGTTTTGGGGTGCCAATGGGTTATGGTGGGCCTCACGCCGCTTTTTTCGCCTCTAAAGAGGACTACAAACGAAACATGCCGGGCAGGATCATTGGGGTTTCGGTAGACGAAGATGAAAATACTGCTATGCGAATGGCTCTGCAAACCAGAGAGCAGCATATTAAAAGGGGAAAAGCAACATCAAACATATGTACTGCCCAGGCGCTTCTGGCAGTTATGGCAAGTATGTACGCTGTATATCATGGTCCAGACGGGATCAAGCAAATCGCAAATCACGTGCATTCACTAGCGGCACTTACACATGCCGGTTTGAAAGAGATGGGCATCGAGATGGGCAGCGATGATTTCTTTGACACGATCTGGGTTAAAGGAGTGAATTGCAAGAGTGTTCAATCGGCTGCGCTCGAACATGGAATGAATTTTCATTATATAAATGACCGCGAGCTGACCATTAGTCTTGCAGAACCGCATACGGCCAATGATGTTGCTGAAATAATAAGTGTTTTTAGTCGAAGTGAAAACAAAACATGTCCCGATATAAAAACATTAAAAGTCAAAATTTCCATAGAAGTTCATTTAAGAAACGACGCTATACTAAGCCATCCCGTTTTCAATCGATTTCATTCGGAATCGAAAATGATGCGGTACCTCAAAAGACTCGAAAACAAAGACTTATCGCTGGTTCACAGCATGATCCCGCTGGGTTCCTGCACCATGAAGCTGAATGCAGCATCCGAATTGCTATCACTTACCGATCCACAGTTTTCGGACATTCATCCTTTTGCGCCTGTCGACCAGGCGGAAGGATACCACGAACTATTCAAAACTCTTGAAAAAGACCTTTGTGAATGCACCGGTTTTGCCGCAATGTCCTTACAGCCAAATTCCGGAGCACAGGGGGAATATGCAGGCTTAATGGTAATAAAAGCCTTTCATGAATCCAATGGAGAATTCAACAGAAAAACAATGATCATACCGTCATCGGCGCATGGCACGAATCCAGCTTCTGCTGTAATGGCTGGTTTCGATATTGTTATCACAGGATGCGATGATCAAGGAAATATCGACATAGATGAGCTACGCGAGAAGGCAAGTGAGCTCAAAGATACTTTAGGTGGCCTAATGGTAACGTATCCGTCCACACATGGTGTTTACGAAGAAGGGATAAAAGAAATTACATCCATAATCCACGAAAATGGTGGACAGGTATACATGGATGGCGCCAATATGAATGCGCAGGTTGGATTAACCAACCCAGGAAATATAGGGGCAGACGTATGTCATTTAAACCTCCATAAAACATTTGCTATTCCACACGGTGGTGGTGGGCCAGGAATGGGACCAATTGGGGTTGCTGCGCATCTCGCTCCTTTCCTTCCAGGATCTACACTAATTGAAGCAGGTGGTGAAAAAGCAATAAATGCTATTTCTTCAGCTCCTTATGGCAGTGCCCTAATTCTGCTGATATCTTATGGATATATAAAAATGCTGGGAGCACAAGGGTTAAGACAAGCTACTGAAACAGCGATATTAAATGCAAATTATTTAGCTGCATCTTTAAAAGACAGCTACGCAATATTATATACTGGTGCAAATGGAACCGTAGCGCACGAAATGATCCTAGATTGCCGTGAATTTAAGAAAACAGCCAATATTGAAGTTGCCGATATCGCTAAAAGACTAATTGATTATGGTTTTCATGCGCCGACTGTTTCTTTCCCGGTTGCAGGAACATTAATGGTCGAACCAACGGAAAGTGAAGACAAAGAAGAATTAGACCGCTTCATAGAGGCCATGGTCTCTATAAGAAAAGAAATAAACGAGATCGAACAAGGTAATGCGGATTCAGAAAACAATCTTCTTAAAAATGCACCGCACACAGCAGATTGCATCATTAATCAGAGCTGGGACTATCCTTATACGCGCAAGCAGGCTGCATATCCGGTTCCTTATTTGAAAGAATGGAAATACTGGGTTCCTGTAAGAAGGGTAGATAACGCCCAGGGAGATAGAAACCTAATTTGCACGTGTCCAAGTACTGAAAGCTATCTGGAACAGGTATAATGTCGATTTCTTGCTTCTTACCGATTCGCAAGGACAGGATTTTGTTGTACCTTCCTTGTTAAATAAATTCACTTTTATGCGCATATTACTACTCTTCATCGCACTCAGTTTTTGGGGCACCTCATTTGCCCAATCTAATATTGTATGGGACCCGGAAATTACCGTTTCCGATGGGGCCATCTACGGGAATTTCAGACCTAGAGCTACGTTAGTAAATGGAGATTCCCCGGTTGTAGTTTACGGTAAAACGGGCACGGAAAATCTGTTTATTTCCAAATGGAATGGGGCCTCTTTTAACTCTCCTATCTCAATATTACCTACAGGGGTTTCTTCTTATATAGCAAACTGGACAGGGCCAGACATTGATTCTAAAGGCGATACCGTAATTGCAGTTTTTAAACTAGAACCCATGACTACCGGTCACATTTATTCAGTGCGATCCACAGATGGTGGTAGTACATTTTCGGATACGATCCGTGTAAATCAGTACGATGCTGGCATTGTATGGATGCCGTCAATGAGTATTGATGCTTCTGGAAATCCGGTTATGGCGTACATGCTACATGATAATTTCAACTGGGCAAACCCACACTACATTTTTGCAAATTCTAATGATGCTGGTATGTCGTATAACACAGAAATGGAAATTGTATCCTCAATTCCAGGTGAAGCTTGTGATTGCTGTCATTCAGAAGTAATAATTGAAGGTCAAAAACAGGCATTATTGTTTCGAAATAACGACAATAATATTCGTGATATTTTTGGGGTTCTATCACTTGATGCAGGGAGCTCATTTCCGCATGAAACAGGTGTAGATGATCTTGGCTGGTTTTTAATGGGCTGTCCGTCGACAGGTCCGGATGGGGTTTATACAGGTGACAACCTGCTTATAGCTTACGCGAGCGCAGCGGAAGGTAAATACCGTGTTTATTTATCCTTAGCTTCAACGGTTTCGGATCTCTCGTTTGTTTCAAGAACAATTATGGCGCCGCCGGCTTTAGGTAATGACACACAGAACTTCCCTAGAATTTCAGGTGTAAATGACACAATTGTAATGGCGTGGGAAGAAAAAGAAATGGGAAACAAAGATATTTTCTGTTCGGTTGCGATTCCAGGACTGGATCCGATTACAAGCTTAACAAGCTTTAAAGAGAAAGCAAATGCCACAACTATGGGAACACAAACAAACCCAGAAGTTATTTACAAAAACGGTATTGTTCATTTGTTCTATTCCGATAATAATTCAGGGAGTCTGATCTACAGAAGAGGTGTTGTGAATGTCGGTCTGGGATTACAAGAGGTTTATGAAAAATCATTTCTTCATCCCAACCCGTCCGAGAGTGGAAGATTTGAGCTATCCAAAAATACTGAGATCAAGGGCATTGTGAACGCATTAGGTTCGGATGTTCCATACACGAAAAGAATACAATCTGAATCTTTAGAAATTGAATTGGATGATCCGGTTAAGGGCATCTATTTTGTTATTTATTCTACTAATTCCGGAGCGCAAAAGATTGCGAAATTAATGGTGAACTGATTTGTTTGGCTATTCGATAAGCTCAGTCTTTTTTTAGAAATTCAACTTTTGTTTTCATTTTTGGGCCGCTCAGCTCCAATTTATCCAGCATGGAATTGTATTTTTTAATACTACCATTTAGCAGACCTTGATATTCTTCAAGGGCATCATTAATCCTTGAATCTATCAATTCAAAGTTTTCCATTTGTGAAGCGGATGGTGCGCCAAAATATCCAGCTATCGTTCCAAAAAGCTCTCCCATATCTTCGCGAAGCTGATTTTCAGCCTGGCCAACATAATTATCTCCAGTTGTTACCACAAGTGTTTCTTTAAGCTTGTTCAGTGCAGCAAGTAATTTTGTTGCTGTTTTGTTCATTTTGGAATTCTTCAATGACACTGTTTCCCCATGCTCGATATACGCATCCAGCTCATAAACCATATAGGCAAGGTCCTCTGTCATTTTGAACAACTTCTTCATCACGATTTGTTGTTGCTTTCGCTCTTCTAAAGTGAACACCGATTTTTTCGAGTATACAACATCGATCATCGTTGAATATTGCTCCTTTCCCTTTTGAATTAGTACTTTATATTTCCCGGCAGCAACCCTTGGCGTGATCATTCCCGCAAATGAAAAGGTCTTTCCCTTTGCTACTTTAGGTGCGCTGGAACCAAAATACCAATTGACAATATTGAGCCCTTTTTTCTTTCCTGCATCAAGATTGCAAATGAAATTGTTCTTTTCATCGACTACCTTCATAGTCATCTTTCCAAAAGTGTGTCTCTTTGGTAAAAAATATACAATCCGAGCACCATCCGAAGGATTTGCTCCAACAAATTGAGTTTCTTTACTGGTTCCTCCAAAGGTGCTCTCTTCAGGCATCACAAATGGCTCCATATCCATAAAATGAACTTTTTCAGAAAATATTTTATCCGTAATCTGCCGTAACGCAGAAATGTCATCAATGATAATAACCCCTCTTCCGTGTGTCCCTAATATGAGATCATTTGTCTTTTTGTGCATTTCAATATAGTGAATAGCAGTTGCGGGCATATTATTGGTGAACTTCAACCAGTTTTTTCCACCGTTTATCGTTACGTACAAGCCAAACTCTGTTCCCAAAAAGAGCAGATCCGGATTTTCGTAATCCTCCTGAAAGCTCCTTGCAAATCCATAAATCTCATCGGTAACAATGGAATTCCAGGTTTTTCCCATGTCGGTTGTTTTATAACAATATGTATTTTTATCGTTTGCCGTGTGGCCATCAAAAACAGCATATGCTGTAGCTTTATCAAAGCTACTTGCTTCAATGTGATAACACCATGTGTTTTTTGGCAGACCAGTAATATCGGGAGTTACATTTGTCCAGCTAGTACCGCCATCTTTTGTCACTTGAACATTGCCATCATCGGTTCCTACCCAAATAATATTCTGATCCAATTCAGATTCTGCAATTGTAAAGATGGTACAGTGATTTTCCGCACCAGAGTTATCCACTGAAAGACCTCCCGATTCTGCCTGATTTTGTTTTGCTTTATCGTTGGTTGTAAGGTCTGGAGACATTTTTCTCCAGTTATTTCCCCTGTCGTCTGAAACATGCACAAACTGACTACCTATGTATACCCTGTCCGGATTATTCGGACTTGTTGTGAGCGAAGCGTTCCAGTTAAACCGTAAGTCAGGATCTCCCTTGGTTTTAAACGGTTGAATTGTTCTGGTTTGCCTTATCTTAGTATCGTAACGCCATACTTGCTCGGCTCCTTGCATTTCTGAATAGATAACATGTGGTTCTGTTGGATGCGGATACACCCTGAATCCATCCCCAACACCAATTACTTCCCAGTCCCTTGCTTCAACGCCTCCAGGGCTTGACGATGGACCGAACCAGCTGCCATTGTCCTGCAAGCCTCCATAAATATTGTAGGGTTCCTGATTGTCCACACTTATATGGTAGAACTGAGAAATTGGTAAATTCTCAATGATCTCCATCGTATTCCCGTGGTTCAGCGAGCGATACAGGCCACCATCCGTGGCTACGAACATTTTATCATCATCTTTAATGTCGAACCAAATATCATGAATATCTGCATGCATACTACCCAAGCTCTTATAGGTCTTTCCTCCGTCTCTGCTGATCGACCCAAACAGACCAGCCTTCACAACGATATCCGCATTATTGGGGTGCACCACAATCCTTGAGAAATAAAATGGGCGCACAACCAAACCAAAATCTGCATTTAAATGGGTCCAGTTTGCTCCACCATCCTCGGATCGATACATTCCACTCTTATCTTTATTCTCGGCCTCAATAACCGAATACAGTATTGAATTATCCGACGGTGCAACGGCAACTGCGATTCGCCCCAATTGACCTTTCGGAAAACCATTGTGAATTTTATTCCAGCTTGCACCACCATCCACACTTTTATACAATGCACTATTGTCTCCGCCTGAGCTAAAAGACCATCCTGTTCTTCTGTGCTCCCAGAAAGATGCATACAGAACATTCGGATCATTTGGATCCATTATAAGCTCCGAACATCCGGTATTTTCATCGATATAAAATATCTTCTCCCATGTTGCGCCACCATCTATTGTTTTATAAACGCCTCTTTCTTCGCTAGCACCCCAAAGAGCGCCTTGAACTCCCACAAAAAGTATGTCTGAATTTTCCGGATGTATATTGATTGCACTTATTCTATCCGAGCTCTCCAACCCCATTTTTTTCCAGCTTTTCCCGCCATTACTCGATTTATAAATCCCATCTCCCACAGAGGTGCTGTTCCGCGTCCAGATTTCTCCTGTTCCAACCCATATTGTGTTGTTCGGATCAGCTGGATCAATTGCCACACACCCTATCGACTGGCAATAATCGTCAAAAATTGACTGGAACATCACACCACCATCACTTGATTTCCACACTCCCCCACCGGCAGTTCCGATATACACTGTTTTATTGTCTGTGGGATGACCCTCAATATCGCTTACTCTGCCACTCATGAGTGCTGGACCAATGTGTCGGGCCTTCATGTTTCCAAATAGTGCATCGCCGTTTAAGCTCTCAATATTTTGAGCTTCACTGCAAAATGCAAGCAACAAGAATCCGATAGAACATACTAATTTCATAATGCCTAATTTTTTAATCCGATGAATAAAAAAAAGGTTCAAATTGGATAAATGAACCTTTCGTACTTTCCGCACTCCTAATAAATTCAATTTACTTTTCTTCCTCCTCCTTGAATATGAAGATTGAATCGTCAATGGTTTTATTGAATTCAATTGATTCAACAGTTACAGCTTGTTCAAAGCCCTCTCCGTATTTTGTGTTCATAGAAAATGCCCAATATAGTCCATCGACTTCCTGATAGTCACTAAAGAATATTTGAATCATTTGTCCCTTCATTGGTCCGGAAGGCACCTCTTGTTCCATAGAAATTGGAATAAAATTCTCTTTGTCCATGAAGTAGTATACAATGTTGTCCACTTCTTCGCCTTCTGCCAATTGCGGTTTTTTCTCTACTTTCAATTTGTAGCAATCCACTCCATCCACATTCTCTTCTCCTTCCAACGAAATAGCATAACCCATTTCTTTATGGCTCAACAATGCATCCGGAAATTCTCCTATTGCTCTTTTACGGTTTTCGGTTACTTCTGAATCGCTTTTTTCGGATTTCATTGTCATGAAGTTGACCCCCCACATCGTTTCGCCATCAAATGCCTCCTGCACCATTTCTTTGCCCTGGAATTCAAATTTGGTTAGTGACTTTCCGTCTCTTTTCTGAATAATCTCTAAAGGGAAATCCATCCCCCTCATGGATGTGCTTGCTGCCATCACCATATTGTCAATTTTCATCCAGGCATCCATACCACCAATATTTTCTGCGTAATTGGAAACAATTTGTTCTGCGGTAATATCCTGGGCCTGTGTAAAGCCACAAGCTGCGATAAATAGTATTGTGAATAATGTAATTTTCATCGTTATTTGATTTTTGTTTGGGTGAAAATAATCACTTTTTAGCGATTTCTATAAATTTAATGATAAACGGATAAAATCGAGAGTTCAACAGTTATTATTATGTATCAAAAAAGCCCTTCAACAAAAATCGAAGGGCTTAAATGTATTTTACACTTTTCTATTTATAAGTCAAATGCAGCTTTAACCTTATCTACATAATCTAACTTTTCCCATGTAAACAATTCAACCTCTTTTGAAATTGTTGTTCCATCAGGGCTTGTGAATTTCTTGGTTACGATTTCGTTCTTTCTCCCCATATGACCGAATGCCGCTGTTTCGGAGTAGATCGGGTTGCGCAATTTTAAACGTTGCTCTATAAAGTAAGGCCGCATATCAAAAATGCCTGCTATTTTTTCTGCTATCTGTCCATTCGACATAGTTACCTTAGAAGTGCCATACGTCTCAACGAACAACCCACATGGTTCTGCAACACCAATGGCATAAGACACCTGAACCAATACCTCATCGCATAACCCTGCCGCAACCATGTTTTTTGCAATGTGCCTTGTTGCATATGCTGCGGAACGGTCAACCTTTGAAGGATCTTTTCCAGAAAAAGCACCACCACCGTGAGCACCTTTACCGCCATACGTATCAACGATTATTTTACGACCAGTCAATCCAGTATCTCCATGCGGACCTCCAATTACGAAAATTCCTGTTGGATTGATATGGTATTGGATATCATCTGTGAACAATTTTTGAATCTCTGGTGAACAATTCGCTTTAACACGGCCGATTACAATTTCAACGATATCTGCCTTAATTTTCGCCAGCATTACATCTTCTGTATCAAAATCGTCGTGTTGCGTAGAAACAACAATTGTGTCAATTCGCTGCGGAACATTGTCATCAGAATATTCAATTGTTACCTGTGATTTAGCATCAGGACGCAAGTATGGGATCAGTTCAAGTTCGTTGTTGCGAATATCCGACATCTCCTTAAGAATCTTATGCGCCAAATCCAATGCCAAAGGCATATAATTTTCTGTCTCCTTTGTCGCATAACCGAACATCATTCCTTGGTCACCAGCACCCTGATCTTCAGGATTCTCTCTTTCTACGCCTTGATTAATGTCTTCTGATTGCTCATGAATTGCGGATAGAATACCACAAGAGCTAGCATCAAACATGTATTCGGACTTAGTATAACCAATTCTCTCAATTGTCTCTCTTGCGATCTTCTGAACATCCAGATACGATTTGGTTTTCACCTCTCCTGCCAAAACAACCTGACCGGTAGTAACCAATGTTTCACAGGCAACTTTAGAGCTTGGATCAAAAGCCATAAAATTATCGATCAACGCGTCTGAAATTTGATCCGATACTTTATCGGGATGTCCTTCCGAAACCGATTCGGATGTAAACAAATATGACATATTATCTGCTTTAAATTATACGAACTGCAAAATTAGCAAATTAATTCTATTCAACTATTTGACAGGAATCTATTGAGGTTATTTATTTTTCATTCCACCAGGCTGACAACATAACGGCAACTTTTGAACTGCCGACTCCACAGCCTTCACTGTATCTGCATCGTAACCTAGCTCTGAAATGATCGTTCTGATCTCGCCTAAAGAAATCTTTTTCGTTTTGTATTTAACATTGAGTATTTTGTCCGCTAAATTTAATTCAGCATACTTTATACCGCTAATATAATTCAGCTTATTTTCCAGTAGATCTTTGCACGTTCCGCACTCAGCAGAAGTTAGGATCTCCGCTACATTTAATGTTGATGATTGGCCATAGATACACCCTGTAAATAGTAGAATTGTGAACAATAAAACACTTTTTTTCATATCAGATTATTTTATAATTTATATCATTTATTATGCCATTCGGTTTTTAAACTTTTTTAAGCCATTGGCCTGCTCTATTCTTTTTCCTTCTGATCTATTGAGAAGCGTATTCCGGCATATACATTCAGCCCAAAAACAGGAGCCCAAATCCGCGTGGCATTAAATGTCGGACTGAACGGGTTTTCAGCATCAATGATCGGATTTTTTTGTCTGTAATTAGTAAGGTTTTCCCCACCCAGATAAAAATCCCATCTTTTGTAGATATGCGTGATCTGTGCGTGCAGGATCGGATAAACATCACTCGTGTTGCCATTCGTTAGACTTCCATCGGGGAGCTGGACCTGAGGCAGCCTTGCCTGACCAAATACAGAGCACGTAAAATCGTATTCCCAACGTTTGTTCCTTGTTTTATAACTAAAGTTAAAAAACCCTCTATGCACAGGGATCATCACCTGCTGCTGCAATGTTCCTGCATAAGTGGCACGAACATCTAAGTATTTATACGCAAATCTTATATCTATCATCTTAACCGGAGAAAGAGCTAATTCCATTTGTAGACTGTTCGAATAAGATGTTCCCGATAGATTACCAAAAACGATTCCGTTTAAATTGGCGTCCCTGTCCACGATCATTTGATTTTCAAATCGGGTGTGGTAAAAATCAACCGTTAAAGAGCCTTTTTGTTTAAACAACTTAAATTCCTGCATTATACTTCCTCCTACATTCCAGGAAATTTCCGGAATTAGAGTATCAGGGGCTATCCAGGCTTTGGATGTTGCTAACAAAGAAATATTGTCGATCATGTAGTTGGGCACCCTCCAGCCCTTTCCTGCTGTAAATCGAAGGTCTGTTCTTTCGGTTAAAATATATTTTAAATGCACCCTCGGAGAAAATTGAAATCCAAACAAATTATGGTAATCCTCACGTACACCCACAACTGATGAAATTCTCATTCCGGTGTAAGAGTATTCGGCAAATGCTCCCGGAACAATTTCAATTCGATCAGAAGTAAGACTATCCATGTGTTGCTGAATATCCGTATACACACCACTTAAACCTATCTTAAATTTGTGGTCTGTATTATTTATGATTCCGTCATAAATGGCATTTATGTACCCTCTTTTTTCTTCACCACTAAATTTTCGAAGACCAAAAAGTGCATCAACAGTTTGGTACTTTGCATTATAGACAACACCAATCGAATGCTGTGGCCGTTTCAGAAAAAACCCGGTTTTTGCAAAAACATCAATGTGTTTCGAATCTATTGAAACATCGTAGAATCCCGAAGGATCATCACGCAAAGCACTCACCTGTCCTCCTTCTCTACTGTCCCAATATGCATTAATGCCGATCTTTGCTTCCATCTTTTCTCCATGGTAATCGTATCTGTTCATTAACGCGAAGTTCTTTCCAAGAGGCTTGTCTCTGAACCCATCATTATTATAGTCCATCTCAAGTTGATCCAAAGAACCATGGGCAAGCCATCCGGTATGCCATTTTTCACCCAATTTGAACCCCGAATTAAAGTTCAGCTCTGCTCTACCCATTGCATTTACATATGCATTGAGGTAAATTTTTTCCATCTCATCGGGCTTTTTTAGTTCAAGATTTACAAGCCCAGCCATCGATTCATATCCATTAACGACATTGCCCGTTCCTTTGGTGATCTGAATGGATTCAATCCAGGTTCCTGAAATTGAATTTAGACCAAAGGAGCTTTCCAGCCCTCTTAAATATGGAATGTTCTCTAATTGAATTTGGGTATACACGCCATCCAGCCCCATCATTTGGATTTTCTTCGCACCGGATACAGCATCTGTAATATTCACATCGACAGAAGCGTTTGTTTCAAACGATTCCGACAGATTACAACATGCAGCCTTTCGCAATTCTCCCGCACCGATTTCTTCAACATGAAGCGTTTTTAAACGTGAGATCGTGTGTGTTCCTTTCTTATGCGAAGCGACAACTTCAGGAAGCAATTGGTCCGAATACAAGACTACCTCAAAAGAAATAAATCGATCTTTCTTATCCACTATAATTGTATCGGAGTAATGCCCCATCGCTGAGAATACCAGTGTATCGGGTAACTCTTTGGGAAGAATTAGCTCAAACCTGCCTTCTTCGTTGGTAATGGCGCCGTAGTTTGCCTTAAGGAGCTTTACTTTGGCCCCATAAATGGCTTCTTTATTCTTTTTATCGGAGCCGTATACGATTCCTTTCACTTGTCCTTGTATTGCGCCAACAAGGAACACAGATAAAACTGTGACTATTATATTTTTCATTGATGCTTTTTTAGTTAATTATAGACCGTACAATTAACCGGCATCAAATGACCAATACCTGCTTGAATAGTAACATCTCCCTTCCGCTTAGGGGCGGTGGATGCACATAATTAGAAACTTTATGATCTATTCGCGGCGCTTCGGAATTGTCAATAAAATGCTGTTCCAAAATTGCGAATTGCAATTGTTGTGCTGTTTTTGATTCTGCATTATAATAATCCAGTTTTATTTTGAAGAACTCAACCTCATCGTTGCAGCAATCTTTCTTTTTTTCTTCTTTCTTACAACAAGCAGGTAGTTCATCTATGTGGTCCTGACAGTGTTCTTCACCGGATTTAAAGAAATAAGATACTGTGACACCATCCTCTTCGCATATGTGCTTAAAGACATTAACCCCCACATTACCCACTAATAACAGGAGCAATGCAAGTACTAAAACTATAGGCTTCAATAATCTCACACCCCAAATGTACGTGATTTATTTAATAGATAAATTCAACTATTTGTTTATTCTTGGAATGTTTCCGTTAATTTTGCCTAAAATTAATACCATGAATATTCCCGTAACAGTATATGCTGAGATGACCCCAAACCCCTCCACAATGAAATTTGTTGCAAACAAACAACTTATGGGCACAGGAGATTCTGCTGAATTTAACACCCTCGGAGAGGCGAAAGGATTTTCCCCTCTTGCAGAAGAATTGTTCAATTTACCTTTTGTAAATAGCGTTTTCATTGCGTCTAACTTTATTACAATAGCAAAAACAGATAATCTTTCCTGGGATTTTATAACAATGGAATTAAGAGAGTTCATCCGGACATGGTTATCAGAAGGAAAAGAGGTATTGATCCAGATGCCATCCAAATTACCGGCTAGTGAAGAAGGAAATGAACCAAGAAAAAACTTTCAGCCTTCAGAATACGATGATGCAATTCGTGGATTGCTAGACGAATTTGTGCGCCCGGCTGTAGAAAATGACGGCGGAGCAATTGACTTCAGGGGCTACGAAGACGGAATTGTCACTGTTCTGCTGAGAGGGGCGTGTGCAGGATGTCCGTCAAGTACGGCAACATTGAAAGGGGGTATAGAGAGCTTACTAAAACAACATTTACCTGAAGTTCAGGAAGTAATTGCAGAAAATGAATAATATGAAGCGCATATCCTTATTCAGCTATCTCATCCTGTGTTTCTGCATTTTCCCAGCTTGTAATAAAGACAAAATAAGCGTAGAAGTAATTAAAGACTGTACCGGAGTGTATTTAAGGGAAAATGGTTTGGATCGGTTTGTGTGCAACGATTATATACTTGATTCATACGAATCGGGAAGTCACATAAAAGTTAAATACGACGTGCTTGAGTTATGTTTTGGTCTCGAAGAGGGGGTTGCATGCATGATGGTTCATCAATACTATGAGAGAATAGAAATAACTAAAGTTTATTAAAGCCAGCTGAACATGCTGTCAATATCTTTTGGTTTCACCCATCTTCCCATCTTTTCAATAAGAATTTCTCTAAGCTCCACAATTGTATAAACATCTTTGCCCTTAATATCCCGAACCAATTTCTCTTTATCCGGTTTTAAGGCCTCAACTTCTTTGGCGAAATAAATAATGGTGCCATTCTCTGTAGCAAGACCTAAAATTGCACCAGGTAAGCCATCGAAGCCTTCCGGTCCGATCGAAGGAACTACATCAACAGAAAACCAGGCATATATCCTTGTAGAATCATTCATTTCCCAAAATGCTTTTCGACACATATAGCCACCCAGCTTGCGCTTGTTGCTTGTTATTTTCCAATCCCTTTTTATCATTTCATCACGGACGTACATTTCAGTACCCCACATATCCAAAATGGCTAATTTCTCTTGTTTGTTAAGGTCTTTATAGATAATATTGTGCGAGGTCAGATATTTAGACCAACCAAGCTCATCATCTCCTTCGATTGGTAAGAATACCGATGCAGTATCGTTAAAATACAATTCAAACTCTTCTATTCTGGTGCTTAAATCCATATTCATGCTCTTCATTCTCTGATTGTCCTTGAATATCTTCTTTAAGTTCGTTTTGCGCTCATACAATATCCTGCCAGAAGTAATTTGAGAGAAAGTCGTAAAACCCACAAATAAAACAATACATATCATTAATACTCTGTTAATGTCTTCCCGTGAAATCATCTTCTCTGGTTTTTCTATTGTTAAATCTGAATGTGGTTTTTAAAAGGAAATATCTTGAAATAACCGTCGTACGATAATCCGTTATAATATTCCCATTAACTTCTCTTCTGGCATTAATGTTCTGGTTAAAAATATCGTTACCAATAATGGACACTTCCAGATTTTGCGTTTTCAAGAATCTCTTGCTTATTTCCGCATTGAACACAAAGTATTCCGTATCGTAAAACCCTTCTCCTGGTTGAGAATTTTTTGTGTATTCGCCATTAATCCCAAATTTAAATCCTAGGGGTAATCGCCAGACAAAGCTTGCACCATATTTCTGAATGGAATAAGGGGTGGCTATTCTACTTAGGGAGCTAATGGCATTATTGTACGAATAGCTGCTATTCAATTCTATTTCCATCGAATCGCCCAATAAATTAAAGTCGAGCTCTAATGATGGTGTAAGCGAATAATTATCCGTTACGTTCTCACTTCCACTTATAAAATTGGTGTTTCTATAAAAAGATCCACTAAAATTTGGTTGAATAGTTATCTTTCTACTAAAAAAGGGAAGGCTGATCCCGGCGTACACTACACCAAAAATGTTTCCGTCAACATTCACCGTTTTGGATTGTGTTCTACCATACGAATCGTACGTTGTAGAATCTGTGAATGCATTATTGGTATAACTAATATTTCCACCAGCCCACGAAAACCTGCTCGACATAAGATCAAACTTGTGGTACCGAATGTTTACAGAGTGTTTATAGTCGGGCTGCAATGTAGGATTTCCTTCCACAACCCTGTTTGGATTCGAGTTGTCCTGAACTGGTTGAAGATAATTAATAGACGGTTGCTGCGAGCTCGTTTTATACTCAATATTAAACCGAAGCCCTCTACCCACATGAAATTTATAACGGAACCTGGGAAGTATGTTATTAATGTTCTGGTTGATTTCATTTCCGGTGATTAAATTGTTATTGTCTATCGTAATATTTCGAATTCTTAGACCGGCACTAATTGTGTGTTTCTTTAGGTCAAGTATCAACCTTACCCCACCCCTGTTTTGCTGCCTTACATTTTCAAATACATTGGATAGGTCCTCTCGAAGGATATCGTAAACTCCTTTATTATTGTCGAATGTTTTCTTATCCTGCGTGCTGAAACCATACTCATATAAATATTCAAACTCCAGTTTAAATTTTTCACCCAATGGCTCAACATACTTTAGCCTTCCATAATGACTATTGGTTGAATTATTGTTTGTTTTTTCCTGATCTGTTAATGAATCCTGCTGAGATGTGGAGAGGTAGTTTGTCGCTGAATTGAGCGTTCCTTCGGTATTATTATCAATAATTGCAACATCATACCTTATTTCTAACTCCCTTTTTTTCTTTTTAAATTTTCTATTAAGCCGTGCGCTTCCATTTATCCTATATCCTTTTGATTCATTTTTGTTGTCTACAGATGTCCCAATAGTTCGGTTTCCATTTAAATCGAAAAATTCCGATACCTCCAGAGATTCTGAGTTGCCATAATCCATGGATAAAGACGGTTTAATGGTAAGTGTAGTTAAGGAGTCCAGTTCCGATTCAAAATTGAGGTTGAACCGGTGCGATTCATTTGCTGTGTAATTCCTGATTGAATCGTCCGATAAATAAGTTGTGTCCGTTAAATAATATTGTGATTCACTTGCAGAATTAGCATCAAGAATGTCGTTATAGTAGGAATAATTAAAGCCTATTTTCGTTTTCTCCTTCTTTCCAATTTTATCCGAAAAGTATACCCCGGTTTTAAAGGTTTGAGGAATCCCGTTTGTGTTGTTTGTATTATCTCCTCCCCACCTTGAAGAACCGGAATTTTCATTATCTAATCCGAATTTACTCTTATCTCCCCAACCAAAATTGGAGCGTGGTGTATTGGACCCCAATGCAAAAACCGATATTTTCTGACTGCCATTAAATTTATTCAGCAGCAGCTCTCCCTCATAAAAAGAGTTGTTTATATTGTAATTATTGTCTCCGTCGACCATGGAAGTCAGGGCGAAATCGCTCGCTCCTGAGACCCTGCCAAAATACCCTTTTTTGGCATCATCTTTTAGCTTGAGATCAAGAACCTGAATCATTTCATCATCCCCACCGATCTCGTCATCATTTTCTTTCTCATATACCTGAACCTGATCAATTCCATCAGCGCCCAGGTTCTTGGTTGCAATAGTTGGGTCTGTGCCGAAGAACTCGTCCCCATCAACCAATACCTGACTTATTTCTTCTCCTCCAAATGTGATCCTGCCATCTTTATCAACCTCAATTCCCGGCAGCTTCTTTAGAAGGTCCTCCACAACAGCTCCTTCATGAACCTTAAATGAATCCGCTACATAGACCAATGTATCTCCCCGATAAAAAATAGGGTTTTTATTCGCGTAAATAATTACTTCTTCTAATTCCTGCGCTCTCATGGGCATTTTAACGTTCGGAATATTTATACTGAAGTTGTCGGCATGGCCAAACATATAATAGGTCTTCTCATCAAAACCAGGATGGTCAATGATCAAAGAAAATGTGTCAATTTCAAATCCTTTCAGCTCAAATTCGCCTTTTGAATCTGTCCGTGTAAACCCGAGTAAAATTGAATCTTTCATACGAACTGCCATGATCATAGCATTTGGTACTACTCGTGCACCAGTTGAATCGTAAATAGTTCCGGTGACCTTCATTTGCTGCGCGTACGAAACAGATCCTAAAAGAAGTGCAGCAGTAAAAAAGAAAAACTTCAATAAATTATTCATTCCAGAGGTTATATTTTTAGCAGAACAATTATAAACAGAAGATTCCGAATAAAATCTTTTAAAATGTCCAAAGGTCAAACTCTATGATAAAGGGTAAAACAAGTATATAAATAAAAGAAAGTTCGTCTATCTGATTTCCGCACCAAGCAGGATTTGATACTCATAGCCCTGTTCTCCGGAAAATGTTTCAAAATCAATGATCAATGGTGTTCCGATCATTTCGAGTTCATGTGCCTGTAATTTTTGTATTGTCGCTGTCATATACTGTACTACCAAAGAGGAACAATAGCCTTTCACATCATCTTCGCCAACAATGATATATAGGTAGGGGTCTTCTTTAACAAATCCTCTGAAGGTCGTTGCAAATTCTTCCGCCTGATTAAGAACGTTTAGTGCTCTTTCCATGCTGCAATCAAATTTTTCGGTTAGTGAATATGATTCCAATTCCAGTTCTTCTTCATAGGGGGCCGTTTTCTGTTTTGTCGCAATTGGTTTTTCCTTCTCATCGTAATAAGAAACACGCTCGATAAAATGTGCGTTTTCGCCTGCTCCTTCTTCTAAGGTTTCTCTTGTAGCGATTTTTTTTCCATCCTTTAGGTAAAACGTACGGTTACAAATACTCTGGGATGATCCGCTGGTGAATTTTTCAATCATTTTGACCGGCTCATTCTTTTCGTTCAAGAACAGATGAACTTCTGTAGACGCTCCATTCTCACGTGTATAAAATAAACTGTTTGCTGTTGTGAACGAATCGTTACCATCAATCTCTGCAATCATTTGTTCGAATGCAACTTCATCTTCATTAGAAACATATTCGCTGTTGATCTCTTCATTGATATTTGAATCGGGTTCATTACTATCCTGACAACCAGACACAACCAACACTATAAGACAAATACTCAAAAACCACTTTATTCCTTTTGTCATAATATCTATTTAATCGTAGAATGATAAACTAATTAAAAGTAACAGAATTGGTGCAATTTTTACACTAAAAGGAGCAGAATTATATCCTCATTTACAATTTTGAATTCGAAAAAAAACGTTTACCTTTGTGCCGCTGTTAATTCTTAAACAGAATACATCGCGGGGTGGAGCAGTTGGTAGCTCGTCGGGCTCATAACCCGAAGGTCGTCAGTTCGAGTCTGGCCCCCGCTACAAGGAAAACCTGAGTCATTTGGCTCAGGTTTTTTTTATGGATTCAACTGAATCAAGCCAAAGGATTGAATGACGGTATATCCATAAAAAAAAGAAAGACGCGAAGCGGATTGATTTTCCTTGTTAAGCCTCCTATTAAAGTCCACCGAGCACAGCGAGGTATTCTGGCCCCCACTACAATTTCTTTTTTAATAGCACTTAAATCGTTTTCTTAATAAACATAGTTTATTTAACTTTCCACCCAATCTAAACTTTTTAAATGCAAACAAAAGCCTCATTCATACTCAGCATGCTCTTTATTGGGTCTGCCTTAAGTCAAAACACCATGCAAAAAGCACCTCAAGCAAAAAAGATCGAACAAAAACTTACCATCCATGGCGATACACGTGTCGACAATTACTTCTGGATGCGCCTCTCTGACGAACAGAAAGAAGCAGAAAATTCAGACGACCAGACAAAAGATGTACTCGATTATCTCAACGCAGAAAATTCCTATTTAAAGACTACCATGAAGCATACCGAAGATTTTCAGAAGAAAATGTTCGATGAGATGATTGGCAGAATAAAACAGGATGATGCTTCCGTTCCGGTTAACAAAAACGGATACTTATACTACAACAGATTTAAAAAAGGGGACGATTATGCTCTTTACTGCAGAAAGAAGGGTTCTGAAAATAACCAGGAAGAAATCATGTTGAACGGACCTGAAATGGGAAAAGATGAATCCTATTTTGCCATTGGTGGCAATAGCGTTAGCCCAAATAATAAATTGCTTGCATATAGTGTAGATTTAATCTCAAGAAGAGAGTACACAATATATATTAAAGTACTTAGCACAGGTGAAATACTAACCGACAAGATTGAAAACACAACCGGTAGCGCGATCTGGGCTAATGATAATAAAACCATTTTCTATACTAAAAAAGACCCCGTAACACTTCGATCATACCAGATATATAAACATGTTATCGGTACAGATCAGAATAAAGACGTGCTCGTATTCGAAGAAAAGGACGATACTTTTAGCTGCACGATCTACAAATCGAAATCAGAAAAATATTTAATGATCCAATCGTACCACACACTTTCCACTGAATGCCGTTTCCTTGATGCAGATACGCCAAATGGAACATGGAAGGTGCTATTACCCCGGGAAGAGAACCATGAATATTCAGCAAGTCATTACGGAAATGAATTTTATATCATTACCAACGATGGCGCTAAGAACTTCCGTTTGGTAAAAACTCCGGAGTCGAACACTACAAAATCGAATTGGAAGGAAGTAATTGCGCATCGTTCCGATGTTTTACTGGAGGATATCGAAATTTTCAAAGATCAATATGTTTTGACCGAGCGTAAAAATGGACTAACGAACTTACGTGTTATAAAATGGTCTGATGCATCCGAGCATTACATTGAGTTCAAAGACCCCGCTTATATGGCATATATAAGTGTGAATCCGGAATTTGAAACAAAAGAATTGCGCTATGGTTATACTTCTTTAACAACGCCCAATACCATTTACGACTACAATATGCACGACCGAACCCAAATACAGCGCAAGCAGACCGAGGTAGTAGATGCCGATTTTTCACCTGAAAATTACCTCTCTGAGCGGGTGTTTGCCACAGTTCGAGATGGTGAAAAAGTGCCAATCTCAATTGTGTATAAAAAAGGCACAAAGCTGGACGGAAACTCGCCACTTTTATTGTATGCATATGGTTCTTACGGGGCGAGCATGGATGCCTATTTTAGTTCTGTTCGATTGAGCCTGCTGGATAGAGGATTCATATATGCCATCGCTCATATCAGGGGAGGTCAGGAAATGGGACGCCATTGGTATGAAGATGGAAAGCTCCTTAAAAAGAAAAACACTTTTTACGACTTCATCGATTGCGGGAAATATCTTGCAGAAAACAACTATACTTCTGCAGAACACCTTTACGCAATGGGAGGAAGTGCCGGCGGGTTATTGATGGGTGCCATTGTCAATATGAATCCAGAACTATGGAATGGAGTGATTGCCGCTGTTCCGTTTGTAGACGTGGTTTCAACCATGCTCGATGAATCCATTCCACTAACCACAAGCGAATTTGATGAATGGGGAAATCCAAAAGACAAAGAATATTACGATTATATTAAATCGTATTCGCCATATGATAATGTTGAACAAAAAGCATATCCAAACCTATTGATCACAACAGGTTATTGGGACAGCCAAGTGCAATACTGGGAGCCAGCCAAGTGGATCGCCAAGCTCCGTGAATTCAAAACAGACTCCAATAAGCTCATGATGAGCTGTAATATGGACGTAGGTCATGGAGGAGCTTCCGGACGATTTGAGCGCTACAAAGAAGTAGCATTAGAATATGTGTTTTTACTTGATTTAGAAGGAATAAAGGAATAAATTATATATTTTAATTAAACCTTTTACTCTTTGATCGGTCAAAGGTATGTTCACTAAAAAAATTAATATGAAAGTACTAATTCTTATATCCGGTATTTTGTTCACTTCATTTACCGGATTCAGCTTGGAAACAGACACTCTAGGCACAGCAGGAGACGACTTAGACTTGTATGCAGTAATGGAGCTGTTCAAAGATTCAGAATCTGTCGAAGATTTTGAGAACAAGCTTAACTCCGAAAAAAATGAAGTAAATAATCTTGACATTAACCAAGACGGCAATGTTGACTACATCCGTGTAATTGATTACGCCGATGCCAATTCTCACTCCTTAACGCTTCAGGTTCCCTTCAGTGAAAGTGAAGATCAGGACATCGCAGTAATTGAAATTGAGCAGACAGATGATGAGACAACAGTTGTTCAAATTGTTGGAGACGAAGACCTGTATGGTGAAGATTACATTGTTGAACCCAATTCAGGGGAAGACTCTTTTAAAGACCAAACCGACAATAATACTCAAGTAATAAATGCGTACAAATGGAAACCCATTAGGTACATATATGCACCGAGCTATGTTGTCTGGGTTTCTCCATGGAGATACAATCACTATCCAAGAATGTACCGTCCATGGCGACCTGTTGTATGGAGCGTTTATTTTGGCCGTGTGCACCGTCATCATGTTCATTACAGAAGAGTGCGCCACCACAGATGCCATAATGCACACAGATACTATTACAAGCACAGAAGACATTCTAACACCTTTCATGCGCACCATAAAAGCCACCACAACAAACACCACCATAAAGGACACGGTGTAAAGCATGGAGGTAAAAAGGGCAATAAAGGGGTTCATAAGAAAAAAACTAATATGAATTCTCCGGCACCAAAATCTAACGCCGGTAAACCAACGAAAAGACCAGGAGGAACAGTGAAAAAGTCTGGCGGGAAAAAACCCAAAGGAGGTAAACACTAGTTTAGAGGGCTTTTCAACAAAAAATCCGTTTCTTTGCAGATTCAATCAAAGAGATGAATCATAAATCCGGATTTGTAAATATAGTTGGTAGTCCAAACGTTGGCAAATCAACGCTGATGAACAAGCTTGTTGGCGAAAAACTCTCCATCGTAACTTCAAAAGCACAGACCACCCGGCATCGGATATTGGGAATTGTAAACGACGAAGACTACCAAATTGTATTCTCCGATACCCCGGGTGTTGTTAATGCAGCATATAAGCTACACGAAAACATGATGGAATACGTCAACACATCTATAAAAGATGCAGACGTATTACTCTTTGTCACAGATCCTCAAGAATCAGAAATGAATCATAAAGAGACCTTGGAACGAATTCAAGGCCTCAAAGTGCCCGTTTTGTGTCTGATTAACAAAATGGACGAATCAGATCAGAAGAACATAGGACAACAATTGATGTACTGGCAAGAGCGCCTTCCCAATGCGAAAGTATTCCCAATCTCTGCACTTCACGGTTTTGGTATTGATGGAGTATGGGAAGAAATTCTAAGAAACATTCCCGAAAGCCCCCCTTATTTTGATAAAGACGCGATTACGGACCGTCCGATGCGCTTTTTTATCTCTGAAATGATTCGTGAAAAAATATTCATTCACTGCAAAAAAGAAATCCCTTACGCGTGTCAAATTGAAATAGAAGAGTACAAAGAAGAAGAAGAAATTACGCGTATTCGGGCCCTAATAATTGTCGAGCGCAATTCCCAAAAAGGAATTCTAATTGGCAAAAATGGAGACATGTTAAAAAGGATTGGCAGAGAATCTCGAATTGACATGCAAAAATTCATCGACAAAAAAGTATATCTCGAAACGTTTGTTAAGGTGGATAAAGACTGGAGAGGCTCCGAACAAAAATTAAAGAAATACGGATATTAAATTGGTATGAGTAACATTATTGCTATAGTAGGACGTCCAAACGTTGGTAAGTCAACCTTATTCAATCGGTTAACAGAATCCAGACAGGCAATCGTCAAAGAAGTAAGTGGTGTAACACGAGACCGTTTATACGGAAGAGGAGTATGGAATGGTGTCGATTTTTCCGTAATTGATACTGGTGGATATGTAACAGGTTCGGATGACGTTTTCGAGGCGGAGATCCGCAAGCAGGTTGAAATTGCAATAGACGAAGCAAATGTAATTGTATTCATGCTCGATGTTATGACCGGAATCGTGGATTTAGATGAGGTTGTTGCGCGCCTTCTTCGAAGAGCAAAAAAAAAGGTGTTCATCGCAGCAAATAAGGTGGATAATACGGAGCGTGTAGGGCTATCTTCCGAATTCTGGTCTCTTGGACTGGGAGATGTTTTTGACCTTTCTGCTGCAAACGGAAGTGGTACGGGGGAGCTTTTGGACGTTATAGTTAAAGAATTTGACCGTGAAGATGATTCGGTGGGCCAAGAAGACAACTTACCACACCTGGCAATAGTAGGTAAACCGAATGTGGGTAAGTCTTCTCTGATTAACGCCTTAACCGGAGAGGAAAGAAATATAGTTACCGATATTTCAGGCACCACACGTGACTCCATTAATACACGTTATAATGCATTCGGGTTTGACTTCATTCTCATTGACACTGCAGGAATACGGAAAAAAGCAAAGGTTACTGAGGATATTGAATATTATTCTGTTTTGCGTTCCATTCGTGCTATTGAGAATTCTGATGTATGCGTATTCATGATCGATGCTGAAGAAGGTATTCAAAAACAAGATCTAAACATCTTTTACATTATAGAAAAGAACTCAAAGGGAGTTGTGGTCGTTGTTAATAAATGGGATTTGCTAGAAAAAGACCATAAGACGATGAAGGCATTTGAAGAAAATGTCCGAGAACAGCTTGCTCCATTCAATGACGTCCCGATAATTTTCACTTCGACAATCACAAAACAACGAATCCATAAAACAATTGAGACCGCAATGGAGGTTTATGAGAACCGAACCAAGAAAATTCCAACCTCGGAGCTCAACAATGTAATGCAAGACATCATTCAGGCAACTCCCCCACCATCCATTAAAGGTAAATACATCCGAATTAAGTTTGTGTCACAATTACCCACTCATGCCCCTTCTTTCGCTTTTTTCTGTAATTTACCACAATACATACCCGATAGTTATAAGCGTTTTCTAGAGAATAGAATGAGAGAAGTTTTTGGATTTACCGGTGTGCCGATTAAAATATTCTTCCGGAAAAAATAAGCATTGGTGCTGTATTATTTCAACCTGAAGGTTATAGGTAATGTCATATATACAGGAACTTTCTGTCCGTTGTTTTCTCCAGGAGTCCAATTGGGCATTTTGCCTATTACTCGAAGTACTTCAGCGTCGAAGTTCTTAGCCTGTTCTACCGTATTTAAAATCTCTGGCCGAGTTATACTGCCGTCTTTTTCTACTACGAAACGAACATACACATTTCCCTGTATTTCTTTTTTTCGCTCGTAATCCGGATATTTCAGATGTTTATTTACAAATTCGAACAACGCATCCAAACCACCTTTAAATTCAGGCATTTTTTCGGCAAATTGCAGCGCTTTGCTCTCTACTATAACAGGCTCTTTTTCGGGCTCGTAAATTGAAACTCCACCTGTTAACGGAACTGCTACATCTCCCATTAATGGTTCTATTTCGCCCTGTAATTCAATAGTTTCTGGCACACATTTCACCTTGCCTTTTCGTATATTTTTATCGATTGGGTCCTTAATTATATTGGTGGTATCACTTGTGTGTGTTGTCTCGGGAGGGGTTTGTGCCATCTTGCCCATTGTTGTTTCAATAACAGGCGGAGTACTGATGTTTCCCTGGGGTTCTTGTGCACATGCGGTTAAACTAAGACAAACCAATGCAAGTATTAGAAAAGGATTCGGGGTCTTTTGTTTTTTCAGCGTTTCAATCAGGATTGGAATATCCTCATGATGAAAATCAAACTGATCCCTGTTCATCCTACCGCATACCTGATCGTTCGGATTGGATAGAATATAAGTGATTATTTCAGCACGATTCATTTTTGTGAAATCCATTACGCTTTTTTCGCATGAAGTACAATGCCGGGAGATCATCCCGATTTTCATTTTATTCCAGTCTTCGTGACACGGTTCTTTAATTTCTAATTTCATAATTGCACTAATTTGACTTTCAGTACAACAATGGAAAAAATAGGTTCATCAGAAAAAAGCACGAACCTCCATTCCGCCGGAATGAATGAATTTATTTCCTTCTGACTTTCGCCCGTTATACTGTATCGATAGCTGAAGGTTTTTTGAAATAGACCTTTGATACCCAATATTCCAGGTGTAATTTACCCCTGGCTTTAACCCTTCCAGCATCTCAAATCCAAGGGCAGAATTCTGAATACCTTCATACGCAATGCTCACGACCTTAAATCCCCCCTGCAAACTTCCCTTTTCTGCCTGATTGAACTTAAGAGTGGTACCTATTTCATAAACCGAAGCGAGCTCACCACCCAGTAAGGCTTCATTTCTTTTTTCGGACACCCTTCCGTCGAGGGTTACTCTGAATACCGTATTCGGTTGGTAAATAAAACTTGGTTCCACGAAATAATAGTTTAGGTTATAATCTCGCCCTGAAGTATAATCCGCTGTGGAAATCTTATTCCCGATTTTTCCAGAAGCTTTAAGGGTAAATTTTCGTTTGATATTCCACCGCACAGACAGTTCATGGTACGCATTCTCTCTCGAATCAAATCCACTTGCAAGTAATATCTTACTCCTGACATCCTGAAAAGTGTATTCCGCACCAAAGATACTTGAAGTACGGTTAAAGAAAACGGTATTCCTTAAATTTGAATTGACAGAAAGAAGATTCGTATCGTTAATTTGTGTCACAAAAGGATTGAAAGCGTTGGCACCATCAAAATAATTGGTCTTTCGGTTAATTCGTGCTCTTGCCTGATCCGAAAACCGCGAAAGAAATTTCAATATTCCACTTTTATTTGACCAGATCCGCTCTGGACGCCAATATATCGATTGATTGTATTCATTGGAGTACGTTTTTACATATTCATTACTTGGTGTGAATACTCTTATATAACTGGCCTGATCCGAAAATAGTGCAATCTCAAATTCATTTAAATCTTTTATCCCATCCTCATTATAGTCTATCCATGTATAAATTCCCTGACCGTCATTGACCTGAATATACAGGAATTCTCTTTTCAATTCCAAACCAGAGCCTACCTCATAGAATGTGTTCAAGGTCAGCGCTCCCCTTAAAATCCTCAATTCATGCTCTATTCTGCCAAGCAGTGTGTTTTCAGGAGCTTGATTGGCTAAATTACTATCGAGAATTTCCAGCTCTCGGTAGCTGCTCACAAAATTCAGTTTCTGAGCCTTCCATTCTGTAAACCTCAGCGCTCCTCCTATTGATCTCGCCTTGGCAATTGGAACCAATCTGGTGCTGTCCGATCTTTTATCGTAGCGTTCACGATAAAAGATTCGGTATTCATTTTTTACCGAATCGCTATTGGAAATATAAACCTGATAATCAAAGAACTGATAGCTGTTTGTTTGAAGTATGTCGGACGAAAATTTATTCAATTCATGGTCGTCTTTATAGCCAATTTTAAACCATCCGATATTTTGTGAAAATTCAGATCTGTGTCGGATAAATTCATTTTTTTCAGTTGCCTTACTGGCTAAATAGCTGGCATCCCAAATTCCATTAAATCCTTTCTGATTCCATCCCCCTTTAAAACTACCCCTCAACCCTTCATAATCGCCACCAATTATAAAATGTTGTGCTCCCACATTTAAATTGCCATTTTTTTCATTCATAAAATTAAACCCAACATTAGATGCCACCTGATTTCCTGTATATCCTTTGTTTCTGGTGTTCCAGTCGCGATCAAACTCAACCGAACGATATTGTTCGATTGGATTAAAATTTTTCTCTCTGGTTTCCACTTCCAAATTCGTACGCAACACCCATTTGGGAATAGAATCTTTTGATAGCGCAACATCTCCGACGATTTTTGCTCTTCCCGAAAAGCTATTGTCGTTGTTCGAATCAAATTGTGAAAATGTGTTTATATCGTTTTTTGAATATGCGAGCTCTGTTTCTAAATGTAGCTTCTTTGCCAAACGTACATTTATTCCCATCGAGACCATCTGTCTTTGTTTTGGCGTGATAATTAGCCTTGATGCCACATAATCGCCTTGAGAAACACCTGCAATGGGTGACACCCATTGATAAACTTTACCTAGCGCATTAAAATTACTAAAGATATAATCGCCATTTCCCGCCCCCACAAATTCAAACGTTGCCCTAAAATATGCGGAATCGGGGTTCACAGAATATACCAAAACAGAGTCATATCCAAGTGAATCAACCATTTTGTACAGGTTTTGATTTTCAAAAAACCCAATTGAATCGATGCTCGAGGTTCGTGCCAACTCAATGGAATCGCCTATTTCGGCCAATAATTGTTTTTGACTCGTTGAAAGCTCTT
>Ga0315334_10000308_pt1 | contig 30028 bp, 28 predicted proteins | sample M150034915metaG_FD_205555 | JGI IMG/M metagenome (GOLD analysis project Ga0315334, IMG submission 205555) | Ammonia-oxidizing marine archaeal communities from Monterey Bay, California, United States - M1 500m 34915 | ecosystem: Environmental > Aquatic > Marine > Intertidal zone | place: USA... | reverse complement strand
CAGTCAGGAACCGGTTAGTCAACAAACCCAACCACCCTCGGGTGTCGGCGCTTCACCGTCGGGCAGCGGTACCGGTGGAGACGGCACAGGCGAATCGGCTGAATCACCGATTCCGCCGGATCCCGTTAACATCGATTACGCCAAGAAGGCAACCGACATGGTGCTCGACTACTTGGACGAAACACGCGATGCCCCGGATCAAAATCTGTTGGACGAACTTAACTGGAGCGAGGAAGACTTGGCGAGATTCTCTAATCGCTGGCAACAAGTTCGTGAGATGAACAGCAGTCCAACCGACTCAGGAAATAATCAGGCCGTTAAAGAAGCCTTGGAGAGTCTCGGGCTGCGTTCGCCAAATGGCAAAGCGAAAGATATCCGTGAAGCAGGAGATTCGCTTCGAGGCATCCGCGACTCGGGGAATCGCAAACCCCCACCGGCAGCCTACCGCGATGCCTTTGACGCATTCCGCCGTGCAATGGGTCGCAGTCAGTGACCTGAATCACGGACCTCGCCAAGCTGGGTTCGCGATGGCGAACCGTTGGGGTATTCTTTCTCTTGAACCGCCCCTCAAGCAACAGAGACACCGATGCCTTCCGCTGTCACACGCACCTTGCTTCGCAACGCCCAGATTGTTCTTCCAAATGAAGTCCGAACAGGGTCCGTTGTGTTCGAGAACGGGACGATTCTTGACGTGGACGCGGGAGAGACCGTCCAAGCCGACAACGTTGTTGATTGCAGTGGTCTGCATCTGATGCCAGGCGTGATCGACGACCAAGTACACTTTCGTGATCCAGGCCTCACTCACAAAGAGGATCTTGTTTTTGCTTCACGTGCTTGCGCCGCTGGCGGCGTGACAGCATACTTGGAAATGCCCAACACAAAACCACCCGCCATCACGCTGAAAGGGGTTCGTGCGAAGGAGCAACTTGCAGCGGAAAAGTCCCGTGTCAACTACGGTTTTTATATCGGGGCCACGCCGGATAACGTGGCAGAACTGGCAAAGGCAACCGATGTACCGGGCATCAAGATTTTCATCGGAAGCAGCACTGGGAACCTTCTGGTTGATGAACAAGCGGCACTCGAGCGCATCTTTGCCGAAACAACACTGCCCATCTGTGCCCATTGCGAAGATGAAACGACGGTTCGGGCAAATGCTGAACGTCTCACTGGCACCAGTGACATCACTGATCATTCGCGTATCCGTGACGAACAGGCTGCTATCATCGCCACGAAACGTGCAACGGAATTAGCGAGACGGCACAAGCATCGCTTTCATGTCCTGCACGTATCGACTGCTGCAGAACTCGCATTCCTGCAGGATCGGTCGATCTATCTCACTGCTGAGATATGCTTGCACCACATATTTTTCAACATCGAGGACTACTCGCGACTAGGTTCGAGAATCCAGATGAACCCGTCGATCAAAACGCAAGCGGACAACGAGGGTTTGTGGAACGCATTACTGGATGGAACCATCCAAGTCATTGCCACTGATCATGCTCCACACACGCTGGAGGAAAAGTCACGGCCTTATCCTCAAAGCCCATCGGGACTACCCGCTGTCGAGAACAGCTTGGCCTTGATGCTTGATCGCGTTACCGCAGGTGAATGCTCCATATCACAAGTTGCCTCCTGGATGAGTGATGCACCTGCCAGAGTTTGGGGAATCATTGGCAAAGGACGCATCGAACCCGGTTACGATTCAGATCTTGTACTGGTCGACCTCGATAAACAGAAACGAATCATGGATGAAGATCAGATCACAAAATGTCGTTGGAGCCCCTGGCACGGTCAGAATCTCACAGGCTGGCCAGTAGCGACTTTTGTAGGGGGACACCGCGTTTGGTCTGCTGAACAAGGTTTTGATGATAAATTCCGAGGCAGCAAGCTGAAATTCGATCATCAGCGTGGCGGCTTTTGGGCCACGCCTGATGGTATCGGGATCGCTGATTGATCCGGATACACTTACTCCACCGGGATCCGCCCCCCAAAGAGTTACTGACGGATTGGGATTTCTAGTGTCAACACTTCCCACTGAACAGCTGAACAACCGCGTCCACGCCTCAAGGTGAATGCAGCGAGGACACGACTCACTCAACATTAGACATAGCCGACAGATGGCGGACATGAGTAATGAAACAGCCATCTGATCACGATCCATTCAGCAGCAAAGTGCCGAATCAGAAAACTCGATGATCTGCGGATTCACTCTGTGGAATGGCTTTATCTTGGCCAATACAAGGCCGTGAAACTCGTGGCTGTTCCCATACGTCTATTATGTAGTCAACCGGGGTGCATTGTGGTCCCCTTCTTTTTTCGAGGCGAACCTCATGACAAAGTCTATCTGGCCGAGCGACGATCAGACGGACACCTTGCTCGATGGAGCGAGGGCGGGCGATAGCGACGCTGTCAACAAGCTTCTCGAAAAACATCGTCGCTCAGTCCGACGATTGGTCGAGATGAGGCTCGATCGCAAGGTTCAACAGCGAGTTGACGTGAGTGACGTCGTTCAGGATGTCTTGGTCGAAGCCAGTGGTCGATTGCAAAAGTATCTGGATGATCCGGTCATGGCCTTCCATCTTTGGATCCGTCAGATCGCTTGGGACCGCATCATTGACACGTACCGTCGGCACCGTGTCAGCGCGAAACGCAACATGGACCGCGAGCAACCGATCGCTGTCCCATCCGGTTCGAATCAGTCGTCCATGGAACTTGCTGTCCAATTGCGTGATCCTGGTTTAACGCCTGCTGCTGCCGCAACTCAACGCGAAATTGCTGGACAGGTAGAGGCGGTGATCGAACTGTTGAACGAACAGGATCGGGAGATCATTCTAATGAGGCATTACGAGCATCTCTCGAACCTCGAGATTGCTGAGGTTCTAAAGCTGAATCCACCAGCAGCAAGCATGCGGTATCTGAGAGCTCTTCGACACCTCAGACAGTTACTTACCGAAAACCATGTGGATGCCCCGGGTGAGAATTCGCTGTGAATAGCGAGAAACCGGATTCCGTAGCTGATCGCGATCAACGCATCGCTGTGATTCTTTCCGATGTTGCCGACGCCATTTGCCAAGGAGAACTCGTCGACCTCGAAATTATCTGTGGCGAAAATCCGGATCTTGCTGATGAAATACGTCAACTCTGGAGTGCACTTCTGGTCACCGACACTGCCGGTGCCATTTATGATGAAGGGTTGAGTGATGAGCCGGGAATATCGCGATGGAAAAGCCTGAGTCTGCCCACCACGATCGGTGATTACAATCTGATCGAAGAACTCGGTCGTGGGGGCATGGGTGTCGTCTTCCGTGCGCGACAAATCAGTCTCGACCGCGAGGTCGCCATCAAAATGATCCTTCGTGGTCGTTTAGCCAGCGAAGCCGACTTGCAACGGTTCCTGGCCGAAGCCTCAGCAACCGCAAGGCTTGAGCATCCTAATATCGTTCCCGTCTATGAAGCAGGCGATATTGACGGCCGTCCCTTCTTTAGCATGCAACTGGTTGTCGGCGAAACACTGGCCGATCGAGTCGCCAATCACGGCCCGCTACCGCAGCGTGAAACGGCTTCCATCGTGGCGGCAATTGCCAGAGCTACAGGCTTTGCTCACGATCATGGTGTCCTGCATCGCGACCTCAAACCCAGCAATATTTTGATCGCTGCTGATGGTACCCCGCTAATCACCGATTTTGGCCTCGCCAAGCAAAGCGGATCGGGTGCTGATCTGACCCAAAGCGGAATGCTGGTCGGGACACCTGCCTATATGTCCCCTGAACAGGCAGGAGGTCGCAGAAACCTGATTGGACCTGCGAGTGATGTTTACTCGCTCGGATGTGTCCTGTATTTCGCGCTGACGGGCCGCAGTCCGTTCGTCTCCGACTCACCGATGGAAACGGTAATGCTGGTGATCGAACAGGATCCGATCGCACCCCGAGCCTTGTGTCCAAAACTCGACCGTGATCTGGAAATGATCGTGGTCCGTTGTCTGCAAAAGCCAATTGATCTGCGTTACCCTTCGGGCGAAGCACTCGCTCAGGACCTCGAAGCCTATTTGGCGGACGAACGTGTCGCGGCCCGCAGTGGACGTTTCAACCAGATTCTGGCACGAATATTCCGGGAAACCCATCACGCGGCCATTCTGGAAAACTGGGGCACACTCTGGATTTGGCATTCCATGGTGCTGTTGATCGCCGGTCTTTTGACGTGGCAAATGGACTACATGGGCATCACCCAAGCAGGAATCTATGTCGCCGTATGGACACTGGGCATTGGAACGTGGGCGGCTGTTTTCTGGAAACTCAGACAACGGATGGGACCAGTCACCTTTGTCGAGAGGCAGATTGCCCATGTCTGGGGAGCCAGCATGGTTGCTATTGCCATGCTATTTCCCATTGAGATGATGATGAACCTGGAAGTGCTCGCCCTATCACCGCTGCTGGGCGTGATCGCCGCGATGGTATTTATCATCAAAGCTGGCATGTTGAGTGGCGTGTTTTACATTCAGGCAGCGGCACTGCTAATCACTGCACTGCTCATGGCAATCTGGCCTGAATACGGACATCTCATTTTCGGCGTTGTTTCCGCCGCTTGCTTCTTCATTCCGGGCTTCAAGTACGCTCGCCGCCGTGGGGCAATGTCCGCAAAGTAATCAACGACAGTTCAGGGCGACAGTTGAGCCTGAGCAAATGAGTCCCGCTAAGCCCACGACTAACGTGCATGGTCGTGGGAGTCCGATAAAAATCGCCCGTCGCGAAGCGACTCCCATGATAACTGGGGCCCAGAATCGGTCCCGCAATCGGTAATTGTCCCTGACCGCCATGTGTATGCCCCGCCAGCATCAGTGACACATGATGTTGTCGCGCCCACCACAACTGGTCTGGACTGTGACTCAGCAGAATACGGAAAGAGGAATCCGGCGTATCGGGAATCTGCGGGCGGGCGTACCAAGGGTATTCATTACCGATCAACATTCCTTCGATACCGCTAGCCAGTGGCACTCGCAGACTGCGTCCACCCAAATCAGTCCAACCCGCGCGGTCCATCGCTTCACGCGTCTGTCGCGAATCCACAATTCGCGTGTCATGGTTACCCAGTACAAAGTAACACCCGTCCCGACAGTCAACTGGCGAAAAGATATCGACCAACCAGTCGACACAGATTTGCTTGTCAATAATGTCGCCTGTCAGTGCCATCATATCGGGCTGCCACTGAACCGCGCGAAACACCGCATAACTGGCAAAATCCGGATGGATGTCACCGGTCAGATGGATGTCTGAGAGTTGAGCAATCCGATAACCATCCAAACCGGCGGGCAAGCCTCGCACCTGCAACTCAATTTCTTCAATCGACAATTCCAGAATCTGATTCCACGGCAGATGCTGTGCGATCTTACATTTTGTACTCAAGGCCAGCAGATTCTCTGTCGTCGTTTGAACTTCTATCACTTCCACTCGTCTTTTCGCTAACGCCCACTCAAGACCAAAGATGGGGCGCCATACCAACCAGGGAATACCAAAAACTACCCAGACAGCAAGACAAATACATGAATAGCCACCGAGAAGCCAAGGTACGGGTGCTAAGCCCAAACGCCCCCAAATTACATCGGCAATGAATTCGGAATCCAAAAACCACATCAACCCGGGACCTGAAATCGTCCAGAGCAGCAGCACCTTGGTAATTCTTTTCAGAGTACGGCGTTGAATCGCAGTCGCATTCAACCGATTGTAAATTGCAACATTGAGCCCGAAATGTCCAATGAGGACAGCTGCAATGAGAGTCCAGCCAATGAGAAAATCCATGAATCCTACAGTGCTTTGGGACGCATGAAGTGTGTCAACTGCATGGGTGTCCCAGAATGCAGTTCACTCCATTCCGTGTTTGCCACCTTAAAGACAGCGATAGCTGCGGTTGGCATATCGAGGCCTTTTTCCGCGAGAGAACTTGCGAGGTAAGCCATGCCGGGATTATGGGCCACGACCATCAAAATCCCCGCGTCTGCTTCACCACCTCGAACCGTTGACATAATCGTATCAGGAGCTGCCAAATACAGTGATTCAGTCGATGAACAGATTGGATCCCGATTCCATGACGGCAACATCAATTCAACGGTTTCGCGAGTTCGCTCGGCGCTGGAGCTGAGGATCTGATCTGGAATCAGGCCATTTTCACTTAGCCACTGTGCCATCAGAGGAGCATCCCGCATCCCGCGGCGGTTCAAGGGCCGCTCATGATCCGACATTGACTCATTGCCCCAGTCGCTCTTCGCATGTCGCATCAAGACCAAATGACGGCAATTGAAATCGCCAACTTCGGTCTCCCCCTCTTTTTCAGTCATCTTCAAGAGATCCTCAACGGCTTATAATGAATCTGAAATGGACAAAGTGCACCACGTTCGTTTCCCGTTCCACACCGAAAAAGAATCATGGATTTACGCATCCTCCGACATACGATTACCTCAATTGCCAGCCTCGTTTCAATCCACATACTCACATTTTCATGTCTGGCAGATGACTGGAGCGGTTGGATGGGTAACTCTCGGGATGGACTGTACCGCGAAACCGGGATCATCGACGAGATCCCTGAATCAGGTTTACGGATAAAGTGGCGTGCATCAATTTACAGTGGATATGCTGGACCCGCTGCCGCCAATGGGCGTGTATTCGTGTTTGACTACGAACAGACGGCTGGTGAAGCATTCAACAACCCCGGCGAAAGAGCGAAATTGACTGGTCGCGAGCGTCTGGTCGCGATTGATGCCAAGTCGGGAAAGACCCTCTGGACACATGCTTACGACTGTCCCTACAGCATCTCCTATCCAAACGGACCTCGCTGCACGCCAACCATCGAGGGTGAACATGTATTCACGCTTGGCAGCGAAGGAGACCTCAAGTGTTTGCAGGTCGCGGATGGAAACGTGGTCTGGTCCCGCAGCCTGCAAAATGACTTGAATGCTGAAGTCCCAATCTGGGGGTTTGCCTCACATCCACTGGTGGATGGTGATCTGCTCTACACCATGGTCGGTGGTGATGGACAAGGCGTCGTGGCTTTCGACAAACGAACTGGTGAGGTTCGCTGGAAGGCACTGGATGCAGCTGCTGGATATTGCCCGCTTTCAATCATCAAGGTAGGCAAGGCAAGACAGTTGATTGCTTTCCACCCTGATGCAATCGTCAGCCTCAATCCGGAAAGTGGCAAGCAATACTGGAGCGTGCCCATGAAACCCTCGTATGGCATGTCGATCTCGCAGCCTATGGTCGAGGGGAATCGGATGTATGCCAGCTCGATCCACAACGAAGCCGTTCTTATCGAATTGGCCACCGACCAACCAGCGGCAAGAGAATTGTGGCGTGGTGAGCCCAAAAGCGCCGTCCATTGTGCCAACGCGACTCCCATCTTGATGGAGGGTGTCATTTACGGAACGGACTGTGTTGAAGGGTGCCTGATCGCAGTCGATGGAAAATCCGGTTCCCGTTTGTGGAAAACGTTCGAAGCAACCAAACCGTCAGAAGAACGCTTTGTCAAACACGGGACCGCGTTTCTTACCCGGATCGCCGGCAGTAACCGGTTTCTGGTCATGAGTGAAACGGGTGATCTGCTAATGGCAGAACTCAGCGAGAAGGGTTACAAGGACCTGGGTCGATTCCACGCTTTGGATCCAACCGCTGAATGCTTCGGTCGATCGGTAGTCTGGAGCCATCCTGCCTACGCAAACCAAACGGCCTACATCAGAAACGACAAAGAAATCGTCGCTGTCGACCTCGCCAGATAACCACATCACTCGTGCCGATCTTCGAAAACGGTCGTGCCATCAAGCCCGAGGCGATACACAGTTTGTGCAAATCTGACCTAGTTTGGTACGACGGGTGAGGCTTCCAGCAAGCTGCTAATCAGCGGCAGGAGCTGTTTTTTTCGGCTGACCACCGAATCCAATTGATAGAGTTTTTCCTCCAACTGGGGATAGTTGATATCTTCCCAACCTTCTGGTTCGCGGCTCATCAACAAGAGGCTTCCATTACTGCTGATATCAGTGACCAACAGGGCAGAGAACTCAAGCTGGTTGGCTGATGCCAGTGACTCGAGAGCCAATGCCATCTCGTCCTTTCGATGCCAGAACAGATCAAATCCGATTTCTTCAATTTGTGAAATTGAAAATCGCCTGCCCGATTCATCGAATTCTTTGCAATCTTCTCGAACCACCTGCTCAGGAGTGCAGGAACGCAAAGCCGATCCCACCTGAAAGAACTCCCCAGCAAACTCGTGCAAGTCGACCTCGCAATACTGCTGAAGCCACTCCAGACAATCGCGGTCCGTTTCTGTGGTTGTCGGCGACCGCAGCATCAGCGTATCGCTGATCATTCCAGAGGCCATGCAAAGTGCAATCCCGGGCGTGGGATCAAGCATGGCCTGCTGATACATGCGTGCCACCAGGGTGCAGGTTGAACCGACGGGTTCCATGGACAAACGAATTGGTCGACTGGATTTCAGTGAACCGCCCAGACGATGGTGATCAAGTACCTCAATGATGTCAGCATCCTCTGCACCTTGAACTGCCTGAGAAAGTTCATTGTGATCCACAAGCACGATTTCCTGCTTGGGTGGATGGACAAGATCGCTTTTACTGAAAACACCAACCAGCCTGCTGCCCTCAACAACGGGAAAAACAGTCTGGTTGGATCGGCCTATATGCTGGCGGGCCGCGGCCACCGGCATTTTGGCAGGCACGGTCATGAAATTCGTGTCAATGATCGATGCGATATGTTGGGCAGCCTTGATACGCATCGTGGTGGTCGCGGTATCGTAAGGACTATTAATCACCGTAACGTTGCGTGCCTCAGCCAGATGCATCAAGCCGCTCGAGAGTTGATAACCTCCCGTGACCACCAGAGCACGCACACCCATTTCAAGAGCTGGCAACTGGATGGTCGGACGATCGCCGCTGACCACCAAAAGCCGTTCCGCTGGAAAACGATTCATCCGCTCGGTAAAACCGCCCGCACTCATCGCACCCACGGTCAAGACAAAGTCATCCGTCTGCTCGGGATTCACTGCATGCTGAAAGGTGCCATCCACGACCGAGGTAACTTTACTGAGCGTACTGCTCACCTCTCTCGACTGTTCCGGATCAACACCTCCTGCGAACATCAGCTCAAGAAGATCCAATAAAGACACAACGCCCATGATCCTGTCAGCATCATCCAGCACCGGAATCGCCCTGAGACCACCCTCCTGCATTCTTTGGTACACGTCATAAAAAACTTCATCCTGCCTCGCAAACGCGGGATTTCGAGTACAAACGTCCTCAATTTCAGGACGGATGTCCATGATGATTCGAGGGGTCTGCACCCCGGCTTTGCGGAGGGCAAACTCCGTTCTTTGGTTCGGAGTACCACAGCATGCTGCAACCGCATCGGGACGCGTCGTAGCTCGCAGGAAATCTGCATAGGCAATCGCGCTGCAGATCGCATCTGTATCCGGATTGCGGTGACCGAAGACAAGGAGAGAAGACATATTCACCAAAGCCAACGTCAGGAACAGGTAGTTGCAGGAAATGGAGTGGGTCGCCAGAGAGCTACCTGTTCAGCCAAAATCGCTGACAATACTCGCCAACAGAAACCCAACTTCAACGTCATCGAACTAGTCTTATCAGTTGAACAGAGCCTCAGCTGCCGCCAGAATCTCGTCAGGCTCGCTCATTCGACCCTCACCGCTGGCACGGCAACTTAGCCAGCCAGAGGAAGGTCCGACGAAATGACAGCCGTCTTCTCGCAAACGCTGCACATTGCGCTGCACGGCTGCTTTACTCCACATTGATTCACTCATGGCAGGAGCGACAAGGACTGGACTGCCCAACTGCAAATACAAAGTGCTGATCAGATCGTCCGCTTGCCCTAACGCAAACTTGGACAAAAGACTTGCCGTTGCCGGAGCGACGATCATCAGGTCACATCCGGCCGCCAACTCGATATGAGATCCCAGCGGATGCTCTTCCGGATCAAACACCTCGGTTGCCACACTTTTGCCAGAAAGAGCGGCAAACGTTGAAGTCCCGATAAAGTTCCTTGCTGACCGGGTCAACGCTACACGCACCTCGCACCCGCTTTGAACGAGCCGACTGCAAAGAAACGCTGATTTATAGGCGGCTATACCACCGCCTACAGCAAGCACCACCGCTCGCCTGCTGTCACTCATGGATCAAGGCTCATAGATCTGAAGCTTCAAGCTCTGGGCCCTCTGCCGCCGCAATAGTGGCGTCGAGGTCAGCGAGCTGCTCCACCTCATTGTCCATGTTCAGAACGATCTTGTTCTGAACAATCTCTTGGAGCACGATCGACATCTTGTCGTGAGTATCCACATTTACCAAGGCGCGACTGCCCTGATTAAGTTGTACCAGCCGCTTCTGAATGAGCGTGCTGAGCTTGAATCGGCCCCCAACTTTGTTGACGATCTCTTCTTCTTTTAGCTCTTCGAGCATGGATGTTGTTCCTTTTGATCTTTCAATATTTGGCAGATTTCGCCGACCGCATGATCGACGGATCCGTTGATGACTTCATACTGATATCGATGCATGTATTGCATCTCACTCAATGCTGTTTCCAAGCGGGCACTAATCACTGCTTCCGATTCGGTGCCCCGCGTGCGGAGTCGCTGCTCCAGTTCTTCCATTCCCCCAGGGTGTATGAACAGAGTAATCGCTTTCAACGATTTGTCCTCCATCACCGCCAAGGCGCCCTGCACGTCTATCTCCAAAATAACCCAATTCCGGGCTTTTAGACCAGTGGTTACCTGTTCCCGCAAAGTCCCATACCAGTGCCCTAGCCCGAAAACCTCCTTGCATTCAAGGAATTCGCCGGCTTCTCGACATCTCTGAAACTCCTCGTTCGACATGAAAAAATACTGCTGGCCCTCCAGTTCACCCGGTCTGGGACCCCGTGTGGTCGCCGAAACACTTAGTTTAAGGGGCAAATCACATTCAGCCAGCAAACGGCGCACGACCGTCGATTTTCCTGCACCACTCGGCCCGGAAAGAATAATCAGCTGACCTGATGTCCCATCACTCATCGCCACTCCTCAGGTTGTGGCCGCAGATTATTCCAGATTCTGTACAAGTTCCCGCATTCGCTCGATCGCACATTTGATTTCGACGACATGGGACGATATTTCCGCGTCGGCCGCCTTGCTACCGATTGTGTTGGTTTCCCGAAACATTTCCTGCAGGATGAAATCCAATTTGCGGCCCATCGGCTCACGCATTTCAGCTTCCTTCCCATCCAGCACGTCAGCGAACATCTGCAGATGACTGTCCAGTCGTGTGATTTCTTCACTGATATCGACGCGATCAGCATAGATCTGCACTTCCCGCAGCAGATCGACAGTCTGAACCTCCTGATCGTGCTCTTCCAGCACCCGCTGGATTTTGCCCTGCAAACGATTTCGATAACTCTCCACTGCTCGAGGTGCAATCTGGCGAACACGGTTCAGACGATCGCTGACGGTCACACAATCCGTACTCAACGTTTCGGCCATCCGGCCACCTTCAACCAAACGCATCTCATCCAGGTTGGCGATTGCTGCTCGGATGGCTCCTTGAACGAATTTCCAGAGCGATGCGTCATCACAACGATCTTCACGGGTGGATCCGATCACACCAGGCAAGGTCATCAGTGTTACCAGATCAACTGTCGTGTTCAGGTTGTCCGCAGTTTCTACTTGCTGCAACTGATCGAGATAAGCCTGCATCACTCTGGCATCAACAGATGGCAGACTTTCACCCGGCAACCGATGCCAAGACACGTTCAGATGGACGGTACCGCGGTGAATCAACGAACGCGTCAACGCTTCGATCTTGGGCTCCAGTGTCGCCAAGCTGTCGATGACTCGGATCGCACACTTAAAACCACGATTATTGACGGTACGGACTTCTACCGACACCGTTCCCATCTCACCTTGTTCGCTTGCATGACCTTGTCCGGTCATGCTGCGAGCGATCCGGGGACTGGATGTGGTCATACAACAGTGCTTTACAAGACGTGCGTGCGGTCAACCGTCATAACGAAGCGGTTATCAGTGACGATCCTATAGTATTCGCCGTCAATTTTCATTTGTCGTGCCGGCATCGTCAGCAGATTCCGTTGCTGCTGCATCGTCATCTTTTTCCGAAGTCTCAGTCGGATCGGTTTCAACAGCAGGCTCCGCTGGTTCAGTTGCCGCTGGTTCAGTTGCCGCTGGTTCAGTTGCCGCTGGTTCAGTTGCCGCTGGTTCAGTTGCCGCTGGTTCAGTTGCCGCTGGTCCAGTTGCCGCCGGTTCAGTTGCCGCTGGTTCAATTGCCGCCGGTTCAATTGCCGATGGTTCACCGCCGCCACTGAGATTCTCCGGACCTTCGTCGGAACCCTGAACTAATTCCGTATTGTCACCCAGCAGGCCCATCTCATCTGGAGGGCTGTAGGCATTCAACCACATCGCAAACGCACAGGTGAATCCCCAAATCGAGGCAACGACAATCGTGACAGCAGTGAAGGTATCACCTGCCTTGCTGCCGAATGCACTCTGCCCGCCTGGCCCGCCAAGCGCGCCAGTCAAACCACCACCTTTACCACGCTGAATCAGTATCAGCATGATCAGGAACAGAGACAGAAACCCCATGAGAAAGCCAAGCAGGGAATTCGCTAAGCTGCCGGCGCCCAACAGTAAGAAAGTCATGACACTACCAAAGTCTTGTGATTGAAAGATGATTGTTATGCGGTTCAGCCCGCATTGATGATCCCGAGGAAGTCTTCAGCCTTTAAGCTCGCACCACCGACCAATGCTCCGTCAATGTTCGGCTGTCCCAGCAATTCCTTGGCGTTTCCAGGTTTAACACTTCCACCGTATTGAATTCGGATCTGCGAAGCAACGTCGTCGGTAAATAGTTCGCTGAGCAGTTTTCTGATGAATGCATGAACCTCTTCAGCCTGCTCAGGCGAAGCGGTTCTGCCTGTGCCGATCGCCCAAACGGGTTCGTAGGCGATCACGATTCCCGCGGCCCGTACTTCGTCCAGTCCGTCAAGTGATCCGCGGAGCTGCGTTTCCACCACCTTTTCAGTGGCATCTGCTTCGCGATCATCCAGCGTCTCACCGACACACACGATAGGAATCAGATTCCCTGCCAAAGCGGCGTGCAGTTTTTCGCTCACCTGCTTATCGCACTCACCCATGAGGGCCCGTCGCTCGCTGTGTCCCAGAATGACGTATCGACATCCGACATCCGTCAACATGCCAGCATTGACTTCACCCGTGAATGCACCGTCAGCAGCCGCGTAAAGGTCTTGTCCACCTAAACCGACTGGGGTCCCTGCTACCGCCTCAGCAACGGTTGTCAGATAGACCGATGGGGGACAAAGAGCGACCTCAACAGTGGGATTCTCTCCCACCCCGCTGACAACGCCTTGAGCGAGCGCCGTTGCATCGTCGACCCGCGTGTTCATTTTCCAGTTACCTGCAATCAGTATTCGACGGCTCAAACCAAAGTCTCCGGGAGCGGTGAAATCGTTTTTCCAAGCAAGCTGGCAAGTGCCTTCATCTGGGTCGCCAGCTCATCGTATTGTTCAGGAAGCAACGCTTGCGGTCCATCGCTTTTGGCAACTTCAGGGCAATCGTGGACTTCTATATGCACACCATCAGCACCTGCTGCCAACCCGGCCAAAGCACAGGGTGGAATCAGGTCGGGGCGACCTGTTGCGTGCGAGGGATCAACAATGATCGGCAGATGGGAAAGGGCTTGAACTGCCGGAACTGCCGCAACGTCGAATAAGTTTCTGGTCGCTGAATCAAAACTCTTGATTCCACGTTCACAGAGAACAACATTGGCATTTCCCTGTGAAAGAACGTATTCCGCACACATCAACAAGTCATTGATCGTTGCGCTCATGCCCCGCTTCAGCAGCACAGGGCGGTGCGACTTTCCTACTTCGGTCAACAAAGCGAAATTCTGCATATTTCGAGCACCGACTTGCAACATGTCAGCGTACTCACTGACTAAGTCAACCAGTCTGGGATCGGTCACTTCAGTCACAATCGGCATTTGGTATTTGTCGCCAACCTCGCGAAGCAAACGCAACCCATCCTCTCCCATTCCCTGAAAGGCGTAAGGACTCGTTCTAGGCTTGAACGCTCCGCCTCGCAGCAGATTGGCTCCTGACTGACTGACCTTTTCAGCGATATGAAACATCCGCTCGGGATCCTCGACGCTGCACGGACCCGCGATCATCCCCAAATGACCACCGCCAATCTTCACGCCCGAAACATCGACAACACTCGACTCGGGATGAGCGTCTCGGGATGCCAATTTGTACGGTGGCAAAACCGGGATTACCTTCGCCACACCCGGAATAGCCCGCATCGGCTCTTGTCTGATTTTCTCTTCGTCGCCGATGATCCCGACAATCGTCCGGAAAGTGCCTCGGCTTAGGTGATGCTGCAAACCCATCGCCTCGACCCGTTCCAAAACATGGTCGATCTGGTCGTCGGTCGCATTGCTCTTGAGGATCAGAATCACGACGTTTTATTATCTATTCAGATGGGTAGATACTTGTTTTACCGGTCGATCTGGCATCACAGACGACAGCCAAACCGATGGCGAATCGGGAAGCGAGAATTGTCGCACCGAAGGAAGCCCGGCAATGTAACCGAGGGAAGCCCGGCAATGTAGCAGGAGTGGACCTGAATCGTCGAGGCCAATGGAGAGTTTCCACCACCGAAAACACCGTCAAATTCGGGTGCAATGGACTTTTTAGAACCCTAAAAACCCTACAAGTGATGTACCTGCCTAGGCTCCAATGGCGTCACAGTATCGTTTACGACTATCCTGCGCCACTGCAGTCCAGTTGAAACAGCCCCTTTGGACGCCAACGCAAATGGAGTACTGAAGTGATGGAACACCGCGAAAGTGATCAGCCCAAAGTTCATCTTTTGTCCGGCATTTTGGTCGCGGGAACTGCGAATGCCGCCACACATCTGCTGCGAGGTTTGAAAGTCGGTCCGGAGATCACGTCAGCAGCTGGTTTTCACAGGCTGCTGTCAAGCTTTGTCTGTCCTGAATTCGGCGACATGCCAAGAGCACCTCATTCCAACAAACCAACTCACCGAGGCACTGGAATCAACACCACCATGCCTGAGCCCCTGAAACTATCGACTTAAAAAACGATTTTCAGGTCAAATGCAGGTTCTGCAAACATGGTCACGCACACGAACTTCTCCGCCAGCTTTGACGTGCTGAATGAATACTTTCGGTCTTGAAAAGCTGTAGTGAGACTCTGTAGATTTCCAGCGACGTGCAGCCGGCACGCTGCTAAAGATTCAAATCGTTTGACAGTTAATCCCTCGAGAAACGCGGCATGTCATGACCGAATCCGATCCCAACCCGCAGCGCAAACATCCACGAACCAATCTGGTCAGTCAGAATCCAGATCAATTGTCCACTGAAACATCATCCTCCTCTGGTAGTCAAGTGCAGGCGGCTGATCAGGCCGATCAAAACCAGATCACCCAGTTCATTACGACCATACGCAATGCAGAAGAACAAGTTGGGGCACACATCATTCGCGCTCTACAGCACATGGACACAGTAGCTGTCATCACGACGTTGGCGATTGGCCCCGACGGAAAACAGCGTGTCATTTCCGCAGCTCTGGACGCAGAAAGAATGCAACAGGTGCAGGAGATACTCAGCTCTGCAGAAAGAGAGCGTATCGCAGAGGAACCGTGCGTGGGCTTTCATTGTCTGGTGAAATCAAAGTCCATGGACACAGTCGATCCAGAAGACAGTCAGGAACGCAAAGATTGACCACCAGGAGGCGACTATGGCGCGACAACGATCAGCTTGTCAGCGACCTGTTGGCTCAAAACATTGGTGCGTTCATCGACTTGAACAGTGGTCGTAGCGGCATGAGGTTTGTGATCGACTACTTGGCCGACTGACGAGAGATTCAAACCGGAATCGGTGAGAAATCTCAGGAATTCACTCGATTGATCGAGTACGCGAATGAGCCGAAACGGATGTCCCGCAGGCCATTCCGTTAACGCTTTCCCTATCGCAACCTGAACCGTTCCATCGCTCTTCGGGATCGGGTCACCATGTGGATCTGTCTTCGGATTACCAAGATAGTCGTCAATGCGGTCCACCAACCGATCACTGACAGCATGCTCCATGTGCTCTGCCTCTTCATGGACCTCATCCCATGTCATTTCAAGAGTTTGCGAGAGAAACAATTCGATCAATCGGTGTCGTCTCAGCACACGCAAAGCAAGTTTCTTGCCGCTCTGGGTCAAGCGCACCCCTTCATAGGGTGCGTACTCGACAAAATCAGCATCACGAAGTGTCTTCAGCATGGCAGTCACACTACCGGGCGAAACAGTCAGTTGTTGTGCAATCGCCCCTGTGGCCACAACCTCACCCGAAACGTGACCCCCCAATTGATAAATCGCTTTGACGTAGTTCTCCGTCGTCAAACTCGGCATTATCTGTAATTCCTTTATGTGGCAAAACCTGCAAGTTCGGCAGCACGACGCACACGCGTGATCCCAATGATGTACGCGGCGGTCCGCAGTGAGACTTGAGATTGTTGTGCCGTTTGCCAAACGTCTTCGAACGCCTGTGTCATTGTATGGTCCAGTTCCTGCCGAACACGATCAAGTGTCCAGCGATAATGCTGACGATTCTGCACCCACTCAAAGTAGCTGACGGTTACCCCACCCGCATTCGCCAAGATGTCAGGCAGCACCGTGACACCGCGTTCGGCCAGAATCTTGTCTGCCACCGGATAGACCGGTCCGTTGGCCGCTTCGATAATCACCTTTGCCTTGATCTGATCCACATTCTCTTTCGTAATCACACCCCCAAGCGCCGCCGGAATCAAGATCTGCACATCATCAAGATACAACAAAGCATCAATCGGCAAGAGTTCGCACTCGGTATACCCCTCGAGCAGTCCGGTGGGATGCTCAAGCTTGTGACGCAGAATAGCCGAAATATCCAGCCCATCCGGATGGTAATAGGTGCCTGTAATGTCACTTACTGCAACGATCCGAAACTCGGACTCAAACAGGTACTTGGCCGCATGCGTTCCTACGTTTCCAAAACCCTGAATGGCAACGTTTGTCCGTTCTGGTTCGTAACCCAGACGTTTTGACAATTTAAAAGTCAATGCACCAACACCACGACCCGTAGCCTCCTCGCGACCTTTGGCTCCGTACTCCTCGACCGGTTTCCCCGTGATCACCGAGGGGTTGAATCCGTGATACTTTTCCCACTGGTTGCGGAACCAAGCCATCACGCGATGATCTGTCCCCATGTCGGGTGCAGGGATATCGGTATCTGGACCGACAATATCGTGAATCTGATCCACGAACGCCCGTGTCAATCTCTCCAACTCACGAGTGGATAGCTGAGTTGGATCCACACCGATCCCCCCTTTGGCTCCGCCATAGGGGAGATTAACAACAGCCGTCTTCCAAGTCATCAAACTGGCAAGTGCTCGAACCTCATCAAGATCGACCTCGGGGTGATACCGCAGACCACCTTTCATCGGCCCGCGATAATGGTCGTGCTGAACTCGAAACCCTACATAATTAGCAAGCTGTCCATTGTCACGCTCGATCGTCACCTGCACCTGCACCTCGCGATGGGGCATCAGTAACGCCTCGCGGAGACGCTCGTCAATTTCAAGGTACTCAGCCGCCACGTCAAAGAACTGCTGAATAGCTTCAAACGCTCGCATGGCATTTCCAAAATCCGCATGTGTCAAAACCGCAAGGATAACACGCCGACACCAAACAACGCACCTGTGCAATCGCATTTTAGCGGTCGACTACAAAATCTGATCCGTACCATACCTCCCGAAAAACACAGAACTTCCCGAAAAACACAGAGACTCCCAATCCAGCCGCTGGGACTCTATTGCAATCAACATTTTTCTAGGCGGATTGGCGGAAAGCCAAGTCTGCCTGCGCCGACGCAATGGCAATCCACGAACTGACTTCCGATGGCCGCGGACAAGACGCCCCCTGTATAAACCGCCTACCAGAGGATGAAGACGCAACCTCGTGAATCTTTTGATACAACAATTTGGGTGGGGTCTGTGAAATTGCCGTCACAGTCATGTACCCGGCTGCTACCAATAACTGAACAGGCCGCGTCCCGATCCCCGACATCTGCATCATCAATGACACCTGCATCTGCCACTCGCTGATGATCTCGGGTGTGATCCAGGCGACACTCAACTGTGCTGACAACTCATCAGCAGAACATTGAAGGAAGTCACCCACCGTGTGGACCCCGACGGCGGCCAGTCGGCCTGACACTTTGGTATTGATGAAAGGCGATTGCGAAAGGGAATCAGCCGCGGACAGAGACACGACTGAATCTGGTTGTATAGCAGAAGCTAAAAGATCATCGCGGTTCGAAAAACGAATCGTCGGCGAAGGCAGCATATCCCTTACGTCAGGATCCTCCGAGCCGTCACTTGGGGTCATCCCGCTTAACGCCGTTGTCTGTACCGAAACCTTTGTCCCTGCATCGAACCTTCTTTCCTGCCACAGCTTCTCAGCTCGATGGATATCCACAACCTTGTGCACGATATCCACCTCTGCGGGAATGTACCGTTTCAGATCGCCGGAGCTTGCATACTCTGCAAGCATCAAAGCGATCTGCTGCTGCTCCTCACGACCTTCCGTTTGCCGCTGCCACCATTTTAGAGGACTACGAACTGTTGCCAAAGCCAACGCCAACGTACCAGACTGAGATGGTATCAACGATTCCCTTGTCGCTTCTGCTTCAGCCGCAGCACGTTCGAGCACCCGTGCCCAACCTGTAATTGCGAGCCCAAACAATTCTGCCAAAGAGCCTCGAACCGCTGTATTCAAGCCAGCCTTTGGGTTGTCCACTGCTCTCAATAAATCGTATTCATCGAGAAGTTCAGTACATTTACGATTCGCAAATTCTGAAGCATGCAACATCGATTCACCCAACCACCCGATCTGATCGGACAACTGAAAAACAATTTCCATGTCACTGTCTCGCCAGCAATTGAAAATTTCGTTGTACGACTGATGAATGCTCCATTCAATCGGTCGGTGCAACACTTTTTCCCGCTCGGACTGCTGGGTATGCAGTGGCTGAAATGGATCCGTGAAATAGTGACTGAGAACCCCGGCAGCATGCGCCGCATCCGAAAAGCGATCAGTACGAAGGTACCTTTGCATCCGGTCGTACCATTTGTGCGCCATTCGTGGAGCACCACCCCAGTAGCCATCCTTTACGTGAATCACATGATTCTGAAAATCACGAAACCGTGTATCGGGGTCGGTGGCACCAATCAAATAGCGTTCGTGGAAGCGGAGCAACACTTCTTCCAAACGCCTTCCGGACGCCGTTTGGACAAGTGGCAGTGCATCCAACGCAAAGTAGTGATGCGTACTGCGGCAATGAGTAGTTCGTAAAATCGAACGCAATGAATTCTGCAAAAACATAATCGACTGCTCAGTTCGTCTTTCCATGACCCCTTCACGGTGGACAGTCTGACTCAGGCCGACCATCCACTGACCATCCAGTGTGCCGATCAAAGCAAGATCAAAGCAAGATCAAAGCAACATGCATTGTTGTTGGAAACCCATTGAGCAAAGGACCCGATCAGGCATCCACTGCCATCAAACGGACCACCTTAACGCGGCTTTCGACGCACTATCTCACGTGTCGCCGAAACGAGGCCGGCAACCTCAGAAGGCCGTGGATCGGGTGCTATCTGCGTGAAGTAATCATCTTCGATTCCAAGCAACTGCCTCCGCTCACGCGAGATCTCAGGATCCTCATCGAGAAAATCCCCCGAAATCTCGAAGTCACGGTCCCAGAGAATTGAATCAGCGAGGTAATCGATAACCAGCTCCCATTGCTTGATATCTCCGGAAGCTTCCAGTGGCAACTCTTCGCGGGCCTTAAAGTCGCCTTCGAGTTCGGTCACAACATGGAACGCGGAAGCCACCAGATGACGCCAACCGGGCCGCTCAATCCATCTGGGATGGTGAGTGGCCTGTGGGAAGTCGACCTCAATCGCAACATGATCGCGAATGTCAACAAAAACGGCCGCAACGGTTGCTTCAAGTGCCGCCGAAAGTCGCAGCGTTTCACCCGCGTCGGTGAGAAGATACTTGGCCACCTCATGCAGCAGAGCGATCCGCTGCGCAGGGGTGAACTGGTCAAACACGTGCACACCCGTTTCGCAAACGATCCCGCCCGCAAGCTCATCATCAACGTGCAACAAAAGCACATCCACCATCGTATCGATGGCTTCGCGTACAAGCGTTGCTTCATCACCGTGCAATATTCGATCGCCGCGACTCGTATGCCACATGGCAACGTGTCTCCTTAAACCGTCCATGTCACTTCCACAGGTTCGCCCGTGCGGAAGTAAAAAGTTCTCAACACCACTGTGCGGCATATAATAACTGAGACGACGGCCAAAGGTGATGGTTGGAAGAACTTTTTTGCGAGCTTCAATGCATTCCCATAACCTGTTGCGATGCAATGACTAAGGGCTATTTGGGAGCATGTGGCTAGCAAATGCCTCCTCGTTTTCTCGCCGCATTGGACGAACACGTGGTCTTTTGCGCGGCATCTCACCGGCATCGATCTGGTTAAAGTGCACATCAAGTTGGGGAAACGGGATAGCAATTCCCGCAGAGTCCAGTTGTTGCTTGACTTCGCCAGTCAAACACTCCAACGCCGCCCAGTAGTCGCCTGTCGCAACCCAGAGCCGAACTTTCCATTCCACCGCATTGTCGCCCAAACCACTGAGCACGACAGTTGCCCCTCGCCCCTCGCCCTCAATGGTGCGGGGCTTGAGTGCTGCCGCAGCTGCCTCGAGTGCCGAACGCGTCTGTTCAAGGTCAGCGTTGTAATCAACACCCACCACAACTTCGATACGACGGTGTGAGTGAAAGGACACGTTCTCGATCGTACCGGCAGAGATTGCACTATTGGGAACAATGATACGCCGGTTGTCAGCTGTATCGAGTGTCGTAGTGAACAGATCAATTTCATTGACTTTCCCTGTCACTCCGCCCGCCGTGATCAGGTCCCCCACCTTGAATGGACGAAAAACCAACATCAAGACACCGGCAGCAAAATTGCTCAGTGTCCCCTGAAATGCCAGACCGACAGCGAAACCAGTGGCAGCCAGCATCGCGGCCAAGCCCCCCAAGGGAGCGCCCAACTTTGACAACACCGCGGCCGTGACCCCGATCAGGATGCAATAGAAAACGAGCTTGCCAACGAACTTGCCAAGAGTCTCGTCAACGCGTCGACGAATCGGTCGACTGATGACTTTGGAAAGGTAGTGAGCAATCAGATAGCCGCCAAAAATGACCGTCAATCCGAACCCTGCATACATTACCGCAGGTCCCAGATAACTGCTGGCGTACTCCGTTAAACCCGAAAAGTCGCCCGCACCGATCTGCAAAATGGCCGCTTCGGTCGCTTCGGCAATTCCGTGCTCATTCACGTCAACCTGATTGGGCACGCCCATGTCCTTTCTTGTTCCGGATGATGCACGCACGCCGCCGAACGGCGCATCGGAAAACGGTGCATCCAACTCAATCGACATATACGAACTTGCCCAGTCTCAGTAAAGACGAGACCGGGCTCATTTCACAATCTGTCGAGGAACAAAGGTGCGTGAAACTAATTCGAAATGATGGGCAGATCGCTGATGGGTTGCTTTACCTTTATCGGTTCGGCAACCCCTTCTGCGTCTGGATCCTTATAGCGTGAAACATCGAAATGTTTAGAGTAAGCTCCGAAGTCATTGAAGGCATATTTTTTGGCCCAACGATAAACCAGACTCCGCTCCGGAATTTCGTCACCAGGCTGGAACTGACTTCGCCGCGGAATCACCTTCTTGAGTTCTTCGATCACTTCTGACCGGGCAGTTGTATCCCGTGCGTTATGCTTCTCGGCCAATTCAACCAACAGGTCGGGCCGTTCCATGATCACACAACCACGAGTGTGCTGAGCTGTCAGTTCGCGAAAGTCACGCAGAAATGAAGACTCATTGAACGTTTGTGCCAGCGGCTTTTCATCATGAATGGAATCGGTCGCCAACTGAATCACCGGACATGGTTCGATATCACCCCACGGCCCGACATGATGCGTGAAACCTGTTGCCGCCGGGCAAAGCGCATTGCCAGCGTCGTCATGGTAGGCATCAATCACGATGATCGGCTTCGTTGCACGAGTATCGACAACAAATTGTCGAACCCGTCGCTGCTCTGAACTAGACAGTGCCAGTTGCGGGTTCGGCTCAGGACCAACAGGGCGGTAAATGTGGTACCAACAATACATCACTCCCATTTCAATCAAACGATCAACCCAGCGATTGCTGACCAGATCATCAATATTGGTTTTGCACACGCTGGTGCACACACCCACCAGCAACTTGTGTCGCAAAGCTGTTTCGAGTCCCTGCATGGTATGACTCAGAACATCAGCGCGACCACGCCTTGAGTCACTGATGATCTCGGTACCTTCCACGCTGATCAACGGTGTTACATTCCCCAGTCGCCGAAGTTCTGCGGCTACCTCATCCGTAATGAAATGCCCGTTGGTGAATACCTGAAAATAGACATCTCGGTTCGCCTCAAATATCTTCAGCAGATCTTTGTGCATGAACGGCTCACCACCGAGTATTCCGAAGAAACTGTTTCCCATCGCTTTTGCTTCAGCAATCGTTTTATTGGCTGCCTCAACCTCGATGCGACTCTGCTTTGCTCCCACGTCAACCCAGCATCCCTGACAACGCAGGTTGCAGCTGTTGATCACCGACAGGTAGAGGAAGGGAGGAAAGAATTCACCCTTCTTCAGTCGGCGTTTATGCCGATGCACACTCCACAAACCGCGCACCCCCAAAGTCCACGCCGCTTTCCACAGCAGACGTTTATCAGTTTCTTTGAGAAATCTTTGGGCGAGTCGGAAGTACATCGTTCAGTAGGTTGCCCACAGGTTTATGGTTGATCTCGACATTTCCATTGTCCATCTATTGCTGTATCGAAGGAAGTCCCAAGGGAATGAAAGAAGACTGAATGCAGCCCTGAAACTGCCGGCGAAAATCGAAGACACAGAAGCCTCTGTGGTCGGGCTAACGGTAACGATTCCAAACAAAAAACCGGCAACTCACAAGGAACTGCCGGTTTTCCGTATGTCACATGAAGTCGTTGAAGACCTCAATCTTTCGCTTTTTTGGCAAAGCCTTTGCCAAAGGCCGTATCAGAAAAGACCAACTTCATTTTGGCAGCATCATCGCTCGCCGAAGTCACTTTGCCTTTGCAATTATCGCAGCAAAAGCCGACTTTCGTGCCACCGATGCTGACCAGAGTACTGGCTTTCACCTTGCCACCGCTGAACGGGCAGCCTTTTTGCGTGTACTGCTTGGTCGCGACCAATTGATGATTCGCACGCTCAGCGTATTTCTTTGAGTCAGTGGCAAACTTACCTGCACAGCCACCGCAGCAGAAATACACTTTTCCACCTTTGTAATCGGCTGATTTGCCTTCGGTCGCTGCTTTATTCGCAACAACGCACTGAACCTTTTTAAGATCAATATCGCCAGCAATGACCGTTGCACCAGCAACCACACAGATTGCCAAAAACGTCATGAACGTTTTCATACTTTTCGTCTCCAGTTGGGAAATATCATGGAATTGCCTCATGCACCGTGAGCATGAGGATAAACAAGTGGCCGTATCAAAAGCAATCATTCAGACTGTTTTTTTTGCTAAAACCATCCGTAAATAGCTTTGGGGCTCGGGCTGATGCAATCCCAACTGGTTGGCAATGTCCTCAATTCGTTGCCGTGCCTGCTCGATATTCCCCTCAAAATTCACCATCACTTCAATCTCGGCAAACAGTCCCAAGTGCTGAACCTCGTCAATCACGACCCCAAATGGGCCGGTTGCGTCGTTGGCTGTAAAGGGGCGGCGGCACTTCTCGACAGTCGCCACCGTTTTGAAACCAAGGTGTTCCAACAACTCTTGAGTACAAGTCCCATCTCCGTCCCCGGGGCCCAAACACCACTCTAATTCCCGCCTCGCCTTGATCGATCCGGGCAGTTTGGGGCCCTTGTAGGTGATCATGGGAACCCCACCAATGCGGCGTATTCGCAACGCCTCGGTCGTTTCGGAAAAATCACGACAGGGGTGGTTGTAATAAGTATCAGCGTGCTGCTCGGCAGGTCCTTCCAGCGCTCCACATGAATGCAGCGCGCGTTCGAATGCTTGAAGATCCTCCAGGTGATACTTTTGCTCAACTTCGTAAGTCATGGTTCAACCTTCTGGTTAGCAGGTACCGAGACGGGAGCGGCAACCTCATCCAATATCAACCGACCTAATGGAGCGGGAGATCCCTCACTCGTCACCCAAACATTCTGATCTCCATCGACTGCAACCGCCTCTACTTGCCTCCAACGAGGAAGATCCATGGCGGTGGGCATCAGCTTGAGTTGCTGCACCAGCGGCATCGCGCGTTTGGTAGCTCTAAAACGAAATACTTGGAAATAGTTGGTCACCCACAGATCACCAGTGACCTGATCAATATCCGCGGCAGTCACCAGAGGCAATGTAAGGCTGGTCACTTTTTCAGCTGTGACCGTCGAGTCAACACCATCCTTGCTCCGACTCGGGAGCGGCACTACATAGACCCCGGCTTGAGGAAGAAAACTCTTGGTTAGCAGAATAATTTGTTTTCTTACCGGATCGACGGCGACAGCCTCACAATCTCTGGGACCATCAGGATAACGTACGGTAATGCTGCTCACCTTCTTCAGGGCCGCAGACTGACGTGGATCAGGTTCGTCAAAGAGTAACAGTGTTATGTCAGCTCGACCTCTACTGTTGTCCCCACAATCAGCAATCAACAGCCTGGATTTACCTTCATGCAAGAAAGAACAACAGTCCTCCCAATCATTCGCAGCGATCGCCGTAAGCGTCACCTTGGCAGTACGCTTACCATCGCAATCAAAAGCGTACAGACAAGCTTTATCACCCGAATCGTTGTGCGTCCAATAATGGCCTTTTTGTCGAGTCGAAACAGCAAGTCCGCTACTCTCAACCAAACTGGGATCACCCAGATAAACAACATCAACAACTCCCGGACGATCAAACGGGCGCCTGCTGACGTTTGGTGGATCTTCGGCCGATACACAACCTTCCATCAACAGCAACAAGGCCAACCATGATGGAAACCGGAACGGCACGCGTCGCTCCATCAGCCTCTGACTTCCGCTATCACCACCAAGGTTCAGGGTGTCCGTGATGGGGGACATCGTTTTCATGAAATACTCATTTGACTCGGCGTGGGGGTAACTAACATTCGCCCACTATGATTTTGATCCGCCATATGGCCATCTGTCCAATGTGCGAGCCAAATTCAGGCTCGCTCCTCAGAATCATTGCGATGACTAACGATTCAAGATTATCAGCCTGGTTCCTCGGCTTGCAGAACCGACTTCAGTTCGTGGGCCACTTTCACTGGATCGTCACTGTCCCGAATCGCACCAGATACGGCGACCCGTCGCATGCCACTGCGAGTCACCTGGTCCACGTTGGACAGATCAATGCCTCCGATCGCGAAGGCCGGCATCTTAATCTCTTTCACAACTGCTGACAGGAACTCCGTTCCAACGTATTGGTCAAAGCACTTGGTGTTACTTCTGAACACTGGCCCACACCCGATGTAGTCTGCGCCATCCTTGAACGCGGCATGCGCTTGTTCAAGCGAGTGTGTCGACACCCCAATCAATCGATCCCCCACGATCCGCCGCGCGTCAGCAACCGGAATCTCTTGTTGACCGACATGCACACCATCAGTATCTGCCGCAAGGGCGAGGTCAGCGCGGTCATTGATGATAAAGATTTTGCCAAGCCTTCGAGCGATACTGGTGCCCAGTCTGGCACGCGAAATCAAGGTGCGATCATCAGCAGATCGATCTCGCAACTGCACGATGTCAACTTCCCCTGTAAATAATTGCTCGAGTGTTTTCTGGAACTCGGATTCGCAGCTGCCCGTGCTGACAAGAACATAAAGTTGGCAATCGTGCAGACGACTACGGCGATCAGCTGTTCCAACACGAAGTTCCAAGCGCGCACTCGCGGTGTAGCAGCGGTAACGAATCTGTTCCAGTTCCGCGGAAATCATCGGATCAATTGTTTTGATGTACTCCTCAAGCACCCGAAATGATTGCTGCGTGCGTGATGCAGCTGCTGCAACGACATCGGCCAGATCGATCCGAGTGTACTCACTGGATTCGCTGATCCCGGTACCGACATCCTGATCCGTATTGCGTGCCTGCAGTCGCGAATAGCGCGAAATCGGTTCGATTGCGGAAATCAAAGCATGGCGTTGGTTCTTCAGTTCAGACGTCAGTCCGGGGTCATCCAGGACAAAACGAGCGATCTCTTCCATCGTCCGCAGACCCTCCCCAGCTCGATTTGCCGAAGCATCGAGAATACGATAGACAGGTCGGCTGATATTCTCGCTCATCAATTTAGGCAGCTTAAACATGACTCGAATTCGAATGGCGTGCTCGCTCACTCTTCTATTATTTACCATCATGGCAGTATCCGGGCAGGATTCGCCAGCACCCCAAAGCGATACTCCCGCTGCCAAGAAGAAAAAAACAGCTGGCAGAAAACAGCCGCCGGCGATGCAGTCCCCCGAGGTACAACCCGGTCTGCCAAACGTGCTGCTGATTGGCGATTCGATCTCGATTGGCTACACCGTCACTGTTCGGGAGGAATTATCCAACGAGGCCAATGTTTGGCGGCCCAAAACCAATTGCGGACCAACCACCAAGGGTGTGGCCGCAATCGATCAATGGATTGGCGACCGGAAATGGGACGTGATCCACTGGAATCATGGCCTACATGATCTCAAGTATCTGGGGCCGAACAATGAAAACCTTGCAGATCCGACGGTCGCCAGCAGCCATCAACAGGTCCCACCAGACGACTATGCCAAGAACCTTAAGACCATTGCCGAACGGCTAAAGAAAACAGGAGCGACCATTATCTTCTGCGAAACGACACCCGTACCCAACGGGGCAAAAGGACGTGTTGTTGGTGACTCAAAAAAATACAATGCTATCGCTGAAAAAGTCATGGGATCAGTCACTGGAATCGTAATCAATCCGCTGTACCAGTTTGCCGTGGAAAACATCAAAAACTTGCCTGCCAATGTTCACTACAGCAAAGAAGGATCGCAGAAACTGGGAACACAGGTTGCGAGTGTGATCAGGCAACATCTGGATCAGCCTAAAGCTGAGGCCAAAGAAGGCATACTCCGCAAAGACCAGAGACCACGCAAAGTACTGCTGCCGGCACCGTTGCCACAGTAACAGGTTGGCGTTCAACGTAGGTGTCGAAACGAGACGCATGCATTACGAAGAATGCAAAATCGCCACGCGTTGTCACGACGCGTGGCGGCATGATAACCTACGGCCCAAATCGCCCTCGTAGCTCAGATGGACAGAGCAGCGCATTCCTAACGCGCAGGTCGCAGGTTCGAATCCTGCCGGGGGTACTGTTTTACGTTCATTGCCTTGCATTTTATGCTCACGAAGGCACCAGCTTCGCATGACTGCTTCCATTGAGTTAGTGCTTCTTTTCTTTTAGACTTGTATTGAAAAGCAGATTACTATCAGTGATAGAAAGCGATTACTATCAGTGATAGAAAGCCATGAAAAAACGTACATTCCTCAAGGGGGCTGGAGTTGCCTTGCTCCTCCCCCGCATGGAGAGCCTAGGGCAAGTTGGTCAGGCGGATTCGCCGCGCCGCCTGCTCACGATCGTTAATCACCTCAGCTTTTATCAGCCCGAGTTGATCCCGCAGGCGGACGGCGCATTCGAGAAGGCGCCGCCCTTGCTGGACGAGTTTTCCGATCACTTTAATCACCTGAAGGTTTTCAGCGGGCTGGACAACCCGGCCGTGCAGAACGGTTTCGGGCACACGCCTTGCGTGGGCATTCTCTCCGGTTACTTCAACAAGCTGCACCGCAAGAACCGGCTATCGATTGACCAAGCGGTAGCCGATCTGATTGGGGGCGACACGCGTTTCAAGTCACTGGTCTTTCAGGCAGGAGAAAACCTTAACTTCTCCCAGATCTCCTGGGACAAGCACGGATTGCCGGTTAAACAGGTCGATTCGCCCCGCAGGATTTTCAACCTGCTTTTCCAGGTCAACGAAAACGAGAAGACGCAACAGCAAGTACTCGCCGAAGACCGCAGCATTCTCGATGCGGTGTTCGCCCAGGCCAAGTCGATGGAGAAGCGTCTCAATGCCAGCGACCGGGCGAAGATGGACGAGTATCTCACCTCGGTTCGCGAAGTGGAGCAGACCGTGAAACGTCGCGCCTACTGGGCCGACCGCTCCAAGCCGCAAGTGAATTACGAACTCGAGGACTTCAACCGCAAGTCGGTGGACGACTACGTAGGCACCTTGCTGGATCTTGCCGTGCTGGCCCTGGAAACCGATTCGACGCGTGCGGTCACGGTGCAGATTCCATTCTGGGAAGGCTTCAAGGAGTCGGACCTCAGCGGTAACTACCACGACCTTTCTCACCACGGCCAGAAGCCGGAGAAGATCGAGAAGTTGCTCATGCTGGAGCATGCAATTCTCAAGCGGATCAATACTTCGCTCAGCACTATGAAGGAACGCACCGTAGGAAACAGCTCACTGTTCGATCAGACGACGACGCTCCTGACCGCCTCCATGGGCAGCGCCAACTCTCACAATTTCGAGGACCTGCCAGCCCTGGTGTTTGACGGCCGTATGAAGACCGCCGGCCATTGGCATAAGAAGGACGTACCGATGAGCAACCTATACCTCGGGCTGCTTCAACTATTCGGGGCCAAACACGACCGTTTCGGGGAAAGCACCGGAGCCTTCGAGGTGTTGTCATGATGCGGCTGCCTTGGACAATGCTGCTGGTGGGCTTTCTCCTGCCGGCGACTCTCCGCGCGGAACCCAAACTGGACCAATTCTTCGCCCAAAACTGCGTCAAGTGCCACGGCCTTGAAACACAAGAGGGCGAGGTGCGGCTTGACAAGCCAGTTGGCCTCTTGTTCGCCGATAAGGAGTTGCTGGAGACCATTGCTACCGTGCTCGAGGCTGGCGAAATGCCGCCGGAAGAGGCGCCACAACCTAAAACCGAAGCAGTTGCTGAGGTCGTGCAGATGCTCCAGAAACACATCCTCACCCAGCGCCCGGTCAATCCCCTCAAGCGGCTCACTCGCGCTGAGTACACCAACACGATGCGTGATCTCTTCGGCGTGGATTTTGATTTCACCGGTTTACTGCCGCCCGATCACGTGGAGCACGGCTTCGACAAGTTTGGCGAGGCCCACCTGATGTCGCCGCATCAGGTAATGGCTTACCTCAAGACCGCACGCTTCATCGCCGAGCGGGTGTTGCCGGATGCCAGACCCAGGACGAGGATTTGGGAATTCGACGTGCGACATTTTCACGGCAGCAAAAACTTTGCGACCGGCGGGGGTGGGGATTACCGCGATGGGGACGACTATGTTCTCACGGGCTTTCGCCCCTACCGTAGCAATCTGCACGTCTCCATCGATCCGGAGAGCCACGAGCAATTTGTCGTTCCTGCCTTTGGGGTGTATCGGCTCGAAGTGAAGGCGCGATCGGAGAAATCCGACGAAGGCGAGGTCATCGGGATCAATCTTGGTGACGGGCGTCATCCGACCAGCTTTCGGACAATCCGCCGGATTCCCATGCCGCGTGGCTCGAAAGGTTTTACGACCGAGCTCACTCTCAAGGCGGACGACCAGCTGGCCTTCACCTTCGATAGCGCCCGGGTGCCGGGTAGAAGTCTTGAAAAGAAACCACACAAGGGTCCCGCCATGCGGTTCTCTCATCTGAAGGTGACCGGCCCATTGACGGAGCAGTGGCCGACCGTCGCGATGGAGGCCATCCTCCCCAGACCGAACATGAAGCCGACGGAGC
>Ga0315334_10000306_pt1 | contig 30112 bp, 18 predicted proteins | sample M150034915metaG_FD_205555 | JGI IMG/M metagenome (GOLD analysis project Ga0315334, IMG submission 205555) | Ammonia-oxidizing marine archaeal communities from Monterey Bay, California, United States - M1 500m 34915 | ecosystem: Environmental > Aquatic > Marine > Intertidal zone | place: USA... | reverse complement strand
GCGGGGTGAACTGCCGCGGCGAAGTCTGGATCACGAGCGGTTACAACAGTTTTTGCAAAAGCTGGCTGAGGCGGGTGCCGAGTCGGTTTTGATCGCAGCCTCCACCGGTCAAGGTCATTTGCGCACCATCGATGAGTTGAAAGAGTTCTTTCAGGTTGCCGCGCAACATACGCCGCCGGGGGTTCAGCGAATGGGGTTGCTTCGCCCCGAGGATGGTTTCGGCCGGAATGTTGAACTGTTGGAATTGCTAAAACAACTCGCCTATGATGTGGTTTTTCTGAGGCCAGGAACTGATCTTGATGCGGCTTGTTCTGATGTCGAGGTAGCCGAGCAACTTCGCCCCTTGGTAGAACACGCGAAGGGTCTGCAATTGCCAGTCGGTTTGTACTCGATTTCGGACGTCAGTGGATGTCCTCTGACAGCGAAGGCAGTTCAAAATTTGGTCGAGGGTCCAGGAGGTGATGCCATCGTCGCAGTCAAGGTGACGGAAGAAAGTTACGAGCAAAGTACGCTGACCTTTCTGCAGCAGCCAGCCTTGGACCATTTGCGGATTGTGCAGGGCTGGGATCCGCACTTAGCCCGAGCCTTGCGTGATGGCTTACTGACGGGAACACAGCGTTGTGGAATAACCAGCGGACCGATGTCCTTTGCCATTTATCAGTACTTGCACATCCTTGCTGCCGCCTCGAGTCATGATTGGGGCGAAGTTGAACTTGCCCAGCAAGCAGTGACTGATCTATTTCAGTCGATGCAAGACGATCCTCGCCGCTTTGCAGATCTGCAACGAGCCAAGTACATCATGGGTCTCGGCCATCCGATTTGTGGGCAGGTTACACCGGCACAAGTTGATCGTGTCTTGCAGGCACTCCGCGATTTGTCACGTGACAGCGATCGTGATCGGTTGTGCCGCAGTCTCGATTTGCTGGGGGATGGTCCCTGTCATTCGATGCTGCAGGAAATGTTGGCTTGACACTCTTAAGGCACAACTTTGGCATTCAGCCAAAGCCGCGATGTTTCTGGTTCGGCGTGTTGCCCAACGGGTCGAGTGGACACCCAATTCAGTCGGTATGGCGTGGGAACGCCGGTGGCTGCCCATACCATTCCGGGAAGGTTCCTTGTCGTACTGCAAGAAGCGTGGCCTTGCCATGCAGGTGCTCGGGGCCGTGGGTGTAATCCCATTCCAGACGCTCTTCATAGCGGAGGATGCGAAGGTTTGCAGCCGGGTCGGTTGCCCACAGTGCAAGCCGGCTGGGTGGAAAGTAATTGACGACCGCTCCAGCTGTTTCGCTTCTGGGGGCGTCGGAGTGACAACCGGGCGGAAGGTCAGAGCCGGGATCCTCGGTCGTATGAACCTCAACTGAAATGAATCCACCTTCGGCCAAACTGCCGATGATTTGCTGCCAGAGATCGACCGCGTCCTCGGCGGGGATGTGGTCAAGCACAGTGGTTGCGATGATTGCACTGTATCGCCCGGGATCAAATTCAAAATCACGAACATCGGCCATCCGCGTGGAAACCAAATCACCGACATTCGCTGCGGCTGCCCGCTGCAGAACACGCTCAAGTCCACGTTCGCTCAGGTCGACTGCTGTTACTTGATAGCCTGCCAGTGCCAGAGCGATGGAGTCACGGCCGGCGCCGGCCCCTAAGTCAACTGCCTCATGTTTTTCAGCAGCACCAGTGCTTGTTAACTCAATGATCGACTGTACACCCGGTGCGGGCGTGTCACCGTAGGCGATCTCTTGACGGTCGTAGGGCTCAAAAAATGGATCTGGGCTGTTTGTCATAATCGAATTTGGCGTTGGGGATGTCCACAGAACAATAGGCTTGTGGCAAGCGAAGCAATGGAGTTGAGGCAAACGAATGAGGCCACATCGCTGTTGATTCGGTTCTTGATAGGGCGATTGGCGACCGTTTTATCGTTAGGTCGGCTAAACTGCAGCCTGGCAAGACCAGTTTGGTGATTCTTCGCTTCCAGGGGTACCCTGCGAGTGTGGATCGGGTCAACTTCGATTGTGGGCGGCACGACGCGAAGTCAGTAGTTTGTCGAAAAACACAACTCTTGGTTTTCTAGAGAATACATGCGATGCAATTCAAACTTTTTGTCATATGGCTCTGCTTGATTCTGTCACAGCATTCAGGATTGGCTTCCAGTGTTGAGGAAATTGGGGAAGGCAACAGATTTCCGATGCAGGGCAAAGAGGTTGACTGGATCGACGGTGACTATGTCCTACGCAATGATCAGGTCGTGGCGGTGATCGCCCGTCCGAGTTCCAAACGTCACGCTAATATGACCGTTCGCAGCGTGGGGGCTTGCCTGATTGATTTCACGCGTCTGGATGCAGAGTCCGATCAGTTGAGTTGTTACTACCCGCTCTCGGGGCGATACCAGTTTTTTGACCCCGCTCTGGTTGAGACGGGCGAGTTGGCGGGCGGTGGCGTTTTCTGGCGGTGTCGCTCGACGACTGCGATTGCTAGAAACGGGACAGAGGCAACCGTTGAATACCAGTTGAGGGATGGCGACGCTTTTCTAACCGTCATCAAGACGGTTACAGGGCAGGATGTCAGCAAGGTCATTGCGGCTGATGGCGTGCGAGCTGATGGAAAGTTTCGTTTCGGTTCCCTTGAAAATACTTCGATCGGATTTTGTGAAGACGAGTGTTTTCTACAGACCTACGGCTTTGAGGCGGTGGGTGGCGTCAACCCTCCCGAGTGGGTGAATGGGCGAACTCGTCAGATTCGCTATTCAGCAGAATCTGCGATTCGTGAGGCCAAAAGTATCCAGTGGATGACTCGGGTTTATGCCGCCAGTTCACCGCTTGATCTTTTGGGTCTGGCCTCAGGTGCTGCGTCTCAGACGTTTGTTGTTCTGGGAGCGGTTGGCGATCAGCCCCGCATCAAACTGAGTTTGGTCAGTGGTGATGCTGTACCGTTGGAGTTGCCTGCGAGTTGGCGTTCGGCTCAGGATGGACGCTCTGTGGTGCATTTGCCTGCCGGTACCTATCGCGTTCGCGCGGAAGCGATAGGACATGCGGCTGTCGAGAAGGATATCGAGGTGAACAAAGATGCTGCTGAATTCTCGTTATCGCTCGGACCAGCAACAACTGTTGCAGTTCGAGTGGTGTCAGAGGATGGCAAGCCAATACCCTGCAAGGCAAGCTTCTATGGAGCAAAGTCTGGTGATGGGGAAGATACCCCCAATCCTGTCTTTGGGACCGAAAGCCAGAGTGGGTCTGTCGGTAACTGTGTTTACTCTGCTGATGGAAGGTTTATCCGATCGATTCCGCCGGGAACCTATGAGGTGTTGCTCAGTCGCGGACCAGAGTATGACGCTGTTTTTGAAAAAATTCAGGTCAAAGAGGGCGAGCAGCGTGAGATCAAGGCAGTCCTGAACCGTGTCGTGGATACGTCGGGTTGGATAAGTGCCGAATTACATAGTCACAGCAGTCCATCGGGCGACAATACTTCGGATCAGCTTGGCAGGGTTGAGAATCTGGTCTGCGAGCAGATTGATTTTGCACCTTGTACCGAGCACCAACGAATCGAGTCTTACGATGACCAATTGAAAATGCTTGGTGCTGAACGGTTCATGGCTACATGCAGTGGGATGGAACTGACAGGATCTCCGTTGCCCATCAATCATCAGAATGCATTTCCACTGAAGTGGAAACCATTCAGTCAGGATGGTGGTGGGCCAACCGTTAGTAGCAATCCAGTGACACAGATTGCCAGACTCGCCATGTGGGATGACAACTCTGACAAGCTGGTTCAAACCAATCATCCCAACATGCGTCAACTGGTGAGTGATCGAGATTTGAATGGTGAAGATGATGGTGGATTCTCGAAAATGCTGGACTTCATGGATGTGATCGAGGTTCACCCTCTGGAAGCTATTTTTCTGACCGCGGAGGAAACCAAGGCCCTCAAGCGGCCCGATACTCAACGCATCCTGCCGTGGATGCAACTTCTGAAATCGGGTCGACGAATTCCAGGGGTGGTGAATACCGATGCCCACTACAACTGGAATGGAAGTGGATGGTTACGTAACTGGATTCGCAGTAGCACCGATGACCCAGCACGAATTCGAACAGCGGAAATGGTTGACCGCTTGGAACGAGGTCAGGTGATCATATCGACAGGACCCTTCATGACGGTGCAGTTGCTTCACCCTGACTTGAAAGTTGCCGCTGAGATTGGTGATAGCGTGACTCTTGTTGGACCTGGTGCCGAATTGGCGGTCAAGATTCAATGCGCTAACTGGATGGACATCAATCGTGTGGAAGTCTTTGTCAACGGAGAGATTCAGGAGAATCTGTCGCGGACGCGTGAAGGTAACCCTGAGGCATTTGCCAACGGGGTCATCAAATTCGACCAACGACTGAGTGTCTCGCTGCCACCAGAGTCATTTGTGATCGTTGCTGCAATTGGGGAAAGAATGGAACTGGGGCGTGTGATGGGAGAACGGTACGGTCGTCGTCCGCCGGTGGTTGTCAGCAATCCCATCTTTGTAACATCCGAACATCAGTAGCGTTCCCTCTGTCAGCAATATGGATTCAACTGATCGATTGGCAGCGTCAGTTGTCAGTAAGCCAATTTTCCAGGTGAGCTGCGATGAAGGCATCATCGGTTGGTTGGGTTGCGGTGACCCGATCGAGTTCGCGTTGTTGACCCGTCGACAATGTCTCTTCTGGATCAAGGCACAGGTTCGATGGCAGTAGCCCCTGCCGACGCAGCATTTCGTTGACACCGGGAACGCAGCCCGCAAAACTGTTTGCAGCATCGAAGATTGCGGCGTTGGCATCGGTCAGTGCAGCGTTGGCAGCCAGCCAGTCGACGGAGATGGACCTCTGTTGACGCAGGTTCTTGATCTCGTTGAGCATCTCCGTAGCCTGTTGTGTCCAGATGGCCCACTGCCCTAGCAACCCGCCAACGATCCACCGCTGTTGGCCGTCAAAGCGGAACGGAGTTAACAGGTCATTGATGATGTTGTCATCGTTGCCTGTGTACAACGCAATGTCCTCGCGTCCCGACGCGATCACTGCGCGAATGACATCAAGTGTCTGGTATCGATTGAAGGCAGCGATCTTGATGGCAACGACGTTTGGAATTTGGCAGAATTCTAGCCAGAACTGAAATGAATACACTCTGCCACCCACAGCCGGATGCAGATAAAAACCAAACACTGGCATGACCTCAGCAACAGATCGGCAATGGTCTAGGATTTCAGTTTCTTCTTTCTCGCGGATTGCATTGGTGGTCAACAGGCCGGTGTGATAGCCCAGTGATTTGGCGAGTCGTGCTTCTTCGCATGCCTGCTGGGTATCACCGCAGATACCGGCAACTCGAACAAATGGCCTTGGGTCTTTCGCTTGGCGTTGCTCGATGGCATCTGCTACACACTTCAGTACCGGTTCGTACAAGCCATGATCGCGAATTGCAAATTGGGTTGTATGAACTCCAACCGCAATTCCGCCGGCTCCTGCATCAAAGTAGTAACGAGTCAGGGCGCGCTGATACTGTGGTGACCACTGGCGTTCTTTGTCCAACGCCAGTGGGCTGGCGGGAATCACCGTTCCTTCACAAAGTTGTTCCAGCCAAGATTCATGCATTAGTACTTTCCATCGCGGGTTTGAAAATGAGTCGGTTTATTGAGTGAGGGGCCACCAGAAAGCAACCAGTGCGAGATCCAGTCCATCATCTGCTCCAGATCGGTTGCTGGTTCACCAAACAGGTTGCGAGCGAGCGAGTTATTGCTCAGCCAGCAGTTGTTCGACTCGGTTCCCGAGAAAGTGGGGGAACGGTTCAGTCGTTTTCCGAAAGCCAACGCGAGTTCTCGAACTCTTAAAGTGTTTGAACCGGTGACGTTCAAAACGAAGGGCGGCGAATCGGCCAAAGGCGGTGAACGCAGGATCTGCTGAATGGCATCACCCTGCCAGATTACATTGGCGAAGCCAGTCTCAATGTTGATCGGTGTGTTGGTCAGCACCTGTTGCGCGATATCGACGAGTACTCCGTATCGCAGATCGATTGAATAATTCAGACGGATCAGAACGCACCGAGTGTGATGTGATAATGAACCCTCAATGAAAGCAGTTTCGCGATCGAGACAGGATTGAGCATAAACGCCCGGTGGGTCAGTGGGATCCGATTCTTTGGAGCCACCGGTGCCGGGCGTGGTGAAGGAATAAACACAGCCGGTTGACATTGCCACGATCGATGAGTTCGCGAAGCGTGCGGCAACTAGCTTTGGCATCTGCGAATTCATGCGGTCCAGCAGCGCGGGGTTGTCTGCGGTACCGAATTTGATTCCGGCGAGGAAGAACACCCAGGGGGTTACCGGGATGGTGTCGATTTGTTCGCTCTCGCTTAGGTCGGCCACGAGCGTCCGGATTTTTGCTTCCTGAAAGGGAATCAGCGAATTGGCGGTTGAGAACCTGGATACTGCGACCAGATCATGCTCGCGGTCAAGCTGAGACAGTACTCGTTTTAGCATCAGGCAGAGGTGGAATCCCATTTTGCCCGCTGCACCCAGAACAGTGATGGGGCCGGGGCAAAGTTCGATGGCCGCCCGGACCTGCTCGGTGGGCCGAGTGATGATTTCGTCCAGTTCACCGATGGTAGAGGGGCAATTCATAGGGGATCGTCGATCATATCGGGTCGGTATTCGGGTGTTTCGCAGTGACAGGCGGAATAGCTGTTTTCGAAAGATGGCCCAGCCCGCAAGGCTTGCTGCGGTCAAAGCTTGCCAAATAATGGCTTGACTGGCTATAATCGGAGCGATGATCGCGGCGGTTAGTGAGGTTTTAACCGGTGTAATCACCTACCTACAGCAGTCTTCGGACTCGTTCCCACCCATTCACCCTCTTGTTCGGCGTCATTGCTTATGTTGTCGATTCTTGGCCAGAAGAGCCGGTTTTGCGATGGAGTTTCGCGACGTGGCTTCCTGAAAATTGGCGGTCTTTCTTTTGGTGCTGGTGGTTTTTCTCTGGCAGACCTGATGCGAGCCGAGGCAGCTGCGGGAAAAAGCCATTCCCATAAGGCTGTCATCAATGTCTTTCTGGGCGGTGGACCACCGCACCAGGATATGTGGGAAATCAAGACCGATGCGCCATCCGAAGTTCGTGGTGAGTTCAAGCCGATCAAAACCAATGTGCCGGGAATCGAAATCTGCGAGGTCTTTCCGCGGCTTGCTTCGATGATGGACAAAGCTGCAGTGATTCGCAGCGTTGTTGGTTGCGCCGGTGGTCACGAAGCCCATCAGTGTTTGACCGGATGGAACAAAAACGACCTCAAGACTATTGGTGGCCGGCCGGCCATTGGTTCGGCGGTTTCCAAACTGTTTGGACCGGTCGACGCTTCCGTGCCGCCTAACATCGGGTTGGCGAAGCCAACCAAGCATGTTCCTTGGTCCGATTCCGGGCATCCTGGTTTTTTGGGGGCAGCCTACTCGCCATTCAAGCCGGACGGTCCCGGCATGAAGAACATGACGCTGAATGGTGGTGTCACCATGGATCGTTTGTCCGATCGGCGCAAGCTACTGAAGAATATTGATTCGATGCGTCGCGATATCGACATCACGGGTGCGATGGAGGGTATGGATGTATTCGGACAACGAGCACTTGATGTTTTGACCAGTAGCCGTTTGCTCGATGCGCTCGACCTCAGCAAAGAGGACCCCAAGGTGGTTGAGAGGTATGGAGACGGTAAGCCGTACCAATATCAGTATGACGGGGCACCTACCTGCAATGAACAATTGTTGATGGCGAGACGCCTGATTGAAGCGGGGGTGCGTGTGGTCAGCCTCAGCTATGGCCGTTGGGACAGTCACAGTGCAAACTTTGATCTCGTTCGCGATCATGGCGGAAAACTGGACCAGTGCCTCAGTGCGTTGATCGAAGATCTTGAGCAACGTGGCATGCTGGATGATGTGACAATCGTCGTTTGGGGCGAGTTTGGTCGCACACCGAAAATTAATGACAAGGCAGGACGCGACCATTGGAACAAGGTCAGCTGTGCTTACCTCGCAGGCGGTGGCATGCGAACAGGCCAAGCCATTGGGTCCACGAATCGACTGGGTGAAGAAGCTGCCGAGCGTCCTGTTCACGTTCAGGAAATCATGGCGACGCTCTACCACAATTTGGGCATCGACACTGCGACGGTGACCATTCCCGATCCCACCGGACGTCCTCAGTATCTGGTTGATCGCGAACCTGTTGGTGAGTTGATCTAGTGTTAAATAATCAACAAGACAGGCGTTTCATGAACGCAGTTCCTTTTCTGAGAGTGCCTTTTTTGCACAGGCCTGATGCACGATGGTTGGCCGCCCTGATCGGTGCCATGCTCTGCTTTACCAGTTTGCCAGCGGTGGAACCTGAGGGAACGACTGATGGACTGTCGATTGGTCCAACGCTGCGATTCAATAACATCAACTCAGCAAATGGTTTCACTCTGTCGGGTTTGGATGCTCGGTTACAGTTGGTTGTTTCGTTAGAGGCAGCTGGGCAATTAGTGAGTGACGCGACCCACCAGTTAATTTACTCGGTCGATCCACCGGTGATTGCTGAAGTGATCGACGGGATGGTGGTGCCATTGGCTGATGGGGAAGCTATTGTTGTGGCGCGGCACGAGAGTGGTTTAAGTGCTGAGCTAAAACTGACAGTCAAGCACACCGGTAATGAGGCACTGATCAGCTTCCCGGGGCGTGTGGTCCCGATTTTTACCAAGCTGGGATGTAACAGCGGCGGTTGCCATGGCAAACTCGCCGGCCAGAATGGCTTTAAGTTGTCATTGCTCGGTTTTGAGCCCCAAGAAGACTACGATCATCTGGTTCGTGAATCGCGTGGACGACGCCTTTCGCCAGCTGCACCCGTCCAGAGTTTGCTGCTGCAGAAAGCGGTCAACAGTTCTCCACATGGCGGTGGGCAGCGTTTGGACTTGGATAGCCACGAGTATCGCATCTTGGCACGCTGGGTCTCGCAAGGCATGCCCTATAGTAAAGACGATGAGCCCAGTGTGGTTTCGATCGAAGTCATTCCACAGCATCGCCGTTTGAATGCCGAGTCCAGTCAGCAGTTGGCGGTACTGGCAAGTTATTCGGATGGCAGCAGCGAGGATGTTACGCGGGCGGCTTTGTATGAGTCCAACGATTCAGAGATGGCCGACTGCAATGAAAAGGGTTTGGTTAATCTGAAAGATTTGGTGGGCGACGTCGCGGTAATGGCTCGTTATCAGGGACATGTGACTGTGTTTCGTGCTGATATTCCCGTTTCTGAATCGAGTGTGACCGCGGATTCATTTCCCAAGGAACTGGACAACCCTGTTGATCAGCATGTGTTTGCAAAATTGCAGTCCCTTGGGATTGCACCCTCTCCCCGCTGTGATGACGCGACGTTTTTGCGACGCGTAACGCTTGATATTGCTGGCAGGACACCGACGCAGGCTGAGACGACCGATTTTCGCGCCGACACATCGGGTGACAAGCGAGAGCGGTTGGTTGACCGCTTGTTGGCGAGCGAAGATTACGCGGACTATTTTGCCGGCAAGTGGAATACAATCCTTCGCAATCGGCGCGAAGGTGGGGGGCTGAAGTTTGCCAACGTCGCATTTCATCAATGGATACGCGAGAGTATCGCAACGAATAAACCCTATGACCAGTTTGTTCGCGAAATCGTGGCTGCATCAGGCAGTGTGGCAAGTCACCCGCCGGTTGTCTGGTACCAACAGGTTTCCGATACCAATCAACGGATTGAGGATGCTGCGCAGTTATTTTTAGGGCAACGCATTCAGTGTGCGCGATGCCACCACCATCCCTATGAGAAGTGGAGCCAGTCGGATTATGCTCAGCTTTCCGCTTTCTTCACAAGCGTGTCAAAAAAGAACGGACGTGATCCTCTCGAGCCCGCCGTTTTTGCAAAGCTGGGTAGCTCTTCAGCCAAGCATCCCAAAACTGGCCAGACTCTGAAGCCTGCCGGTTTGGATGCGGCTGAAGTCGTGATTGGTGCGCGGGATGATCCGCGTTCACACTTGGCTGACTGGATGACCAATTCGGAGAATCCATTTTTCGCCAAAGCTCTCGCCAATCGCTACTGGAAGCACTTCATGGGACGCGGCTTGGTTGAACCTGAAGACGATTTGAGGGTTACCAATCCACCCTCGAACCCGGAACTGCTGGACGGTTTGGCCAAGGCGTTTGTCGATTCAGGGCATGACTTGAGAGCGTTGATTCGATTGATCGCCAACTCGAGGAGTTATCAATCAGATAGCGATGCATTGCGGGAAAATATCGGGGACAAACGCAGCTATTCTCGCTTTTATCCAAAACGCCTGCAGGCAGAAGTGTTGCTAGATGCGATTGATCGCTTGACCCTCACTCCAACCAGTTTTGCTGGCATGCCACCCGGCAGTCGCGCAGTAGCTTTGCCCGATACTGGATTCTCTTCGTACTTTCTGACTGTCTTTGGAAGACCTGAGTCGACGACCGCGTGCGAGTGTGAACGATCGCAGGAAGCTAATCTTTCACAAAGTTTGCACCTGCTCAACTCGGAAGAAATTCAGGGCAAGCTCTCGAGTGATAGCGGCCGTGCCGCGCAATTGGCTGCAGATAAAAGCCGCTCTGACGAAGAAAAACTTCGCGAGTTGTATTCGATTGCATTCAGTCGTGATCCCGTTGACCGTGAATTGAAAGCGACTTTGACTTACGTTGCAGGAAAGGAGAACCGACGTGAAGCTTTTGAAGATGTTCTGTGGTCTCTGATTAACTCGAAAGAGTTCCTGTTCAATCACTGAGGTGGACGATTAAAGGTCAAGTAAAGCGATATGCCAGGTGTTTCGGATGCCTGTCATGCATCATCATTCTGGCTACCAATGCGTCTGCCCAATTTCACGTCTGTGAGCTACGTGCTCTGTCTCGAACCGGCGGTCAGTCGGGGACAGAATTCGACCTGGATGTGATTGCCGGAGATCGTCTGAACGATGTCAGCGGTTTGGTTTTTTCGAATCCCGGAATCACGGCTGCGCAGAAGACGACGGCAGCTTTGCCTTTCTCTGAGGAAGCTGTCGGGCTGTCTGGTAAATTTCATGTTCGAGTGGCTGCGGAGGTCCAGCCCGGACGTTACGAAGTACGAGCCGCTGGTCGGCATGGGCTTTCAAACCCCCGCGTCTTTGTCGTGACCACCGCTGTCAATGAACTGGTAACAGCGGTCAGTCATGATCCTCAGACACCGACCGAATTGCCGCTCGAGCAATTCGTGAATGCTGCTTGCACGGCTGCCCAGCGGGACTGGTTTCGCTTTGAATTACAGGAGCCAACCGACCTTGCCATCGAGTTTCTTGCCCAGCGTGTCGATTCCCGGATGATCGGTCAGTTGAGGGTTTTTGATTCTCAAGGTCGCTCGCTGGCTGTGGCTCGTGGTTCCGATGATTTTGATCCAACGATATCGCTCGCAAAGTTACCTGCGGGGCAGTACACGTTGATGTTGCATGATTTTCTGTATCGAGGTGGCAGCGAGTTTCCTTACCAGTTGGTGGTCAGATCAAACGGGGGTGGGGTGCCTTCCTTGTTCGGTCTGGCCGAGGGAAAACAGGAACAGGCCGAAGGCGAGCTTCCGCTGAACTGGAACCCCGCCTCCGCATCCTCCGGCGGTTCGAGCAATTTGAGGCTGACTGAAATTGCTGAACCAAATGCTGTACAGCGTCTGGAAGTGCCATCAGAAACCAATTGGTGGTTCCAGTCGGATCAAAGCGGGCAAGTTTTTGAGTTGTCGGCAAAGAAAGGAGAACAGGTGTCGGTCAGTGTGTTAGCGGATCGTTTAGGTCAGCCTTCGGATGCGAGGTTGTTTGTTCAACGGATCGAACCTCAGGCCGAAGGACAGCCTAAGTTCCATTCCATTGCAGAATCTGATGACAGCTACAACATCGGCAACGAGTCGTTGAGCTTGCTGACAAAAGATCCGATGGCGTTATGGACCGCAACTCATGACGCAGACTATCGCGTCATTGTGCATGACATGGATGTGGGACAAATGTTGGCAGCACGTCAGGCATTCCGCTTGCGGGTTGGCACGCCAACGCCCGGATTTGATCTCCTTGCCTTTCCAGCATTTCCTGACAAGGACTTGAAGCAGTTCCGTGGGTTTGGTTCCAAGTTGTTCCGCGGGAGCGGCGAAGCCATTCGAGTGTTGGCGTTGCGGCATGATGGCTGGACCGGTCCGATCAAGCTGAGTGTGGAAGGATTGCCCGCGGGTGTAACCGCTGGTGAAGTTGTCATTGCGGCCAATCAAAACGCGGCGCAGATCACGTTAGTGGCTGCCGAGGATGCCGCTGCCGGAAACTTCAAAGTCGTGGTTTCGGGTGCTAGTACAGATGGGAAAATCAAGGCCGTTTCGACCCCCGCAACCCATGTCTGGGGTCGGGGAGGTGGGCGTGATTTTGTCCGTTCCCGCATCAACGCAGATCTCGCCTTTTCTATCTCTGGCGATGATCTATCCCCCCTGACCATTGGACTGGGGGATGGTGCCGTGGTTGATGTTAAAAAGGGTGCCACTCTGACAGTTCCGATCGCGATCACGCGTCGCGAGGGTGGTAAGGATGCCTGCGTCCTGCGAACGCGGGAGTTGCCACCGGGTGTGACCGCTGCAGTTGTGACAGTCGCTGCCGATAAAAATGAGGGAAATCTGGAAATCAAAGTTTCTGACAAAGCTTTGCCCGGAACTTATTCGCTATGGCTACAAGTGGAAACTAAAATAAAGCTGAAGCCAAACGTGCAGGTGCTTAAGCGAACGCAGGACTACCGCAAACACCTTCAGACCCTCCACGATGATTCCGCTAAGGCAGCCCAACTGGAAGCGGTCAAGGCAGCCATCATTGCTGCAGATAAACAGGTTGAAGCAGCCAAGGGCGAAGCCAAAGAGCAACAGTTGACTGTCTATATTCCCTCCCCCAACCTGACATTTCGGGTCATCGATCCATGATACGTTCCATCCTTGCTAGTGAGTGCTGTTTCCGTTCGTCGGCATTCTTGATGTTGATGATCCCAGTCTCTTTAATGTTGGGGGCGTTTGTATTTGCGGATGCATCGGAGCCACCGTTGCCGGTGTCCGAACTCAACCGGAGCACACCGGTTGAGTTTACTACCGAGATCCTGCCGCTGTTGAAACAGAATTGCCTGGCCTGTCACCATGCTAAGGAAGCGGAAGGCGGATTGGTCATGGAAACGCTGGCCAGCATCGTCAAGGGCGGCGATTCTGGTCCCGGTCTGGTCGCTGGTAAATCAGCCGAAAGTTTGTTGTTCATGCGTGCCGTTGGTGGTGATGATCCGTTGATGCCCCCGGAAGATAATTCGGTCGGCGCGAAACCACTGAGTCCCGAGCAATTGGGGTTGCTCAAACTCTGGATCGATCAGGGTGCTGCGGCAGGCAAAGCAAAGACCGTGGATGTCATCGATTGGCAACCGATCCCAGAATCCATTCGGACAGTCTATTCGTTGCAGGTTTCGCCCGATGGACAGTTCGCAGTTGTGGGGCGAGGAAATCGTGCGATCGTCGTGGACACGGCTACCCACGAGGTGAATGCTCGTCTGGTCGATCCATCATTGACCGTTGGCGAAGTCACGGACGTGGACTTGATCCAGTCCGTGGCAATTTCACCCCAGGCTGACCTCATTGCCACTGGTGGTTTTCGGACAGTAAGGTTGTGGCGCAGAACAATGCGTGATTTTCCAGATAACGAAGTGCCATTTCGTAATGCCGCTGGCGCTATCGCAGTTCATGTAACCCAGGAACTGGCTGCTTTTGTAAACGCGATCGGTGATATCGAAATCTGGAGTCTGAGCGAGAAGCAGCCCAGCCAGGTACTCGCAGGAAATTCAGAACGTATCATCGATTTGTCTTGGGCGGACACACCAGAGTCGTTGTTCTCGGTTGACGAAATGGGAAAGGTCACCAAGTGGGATGTGAAGTCAGGGAGCCGTCTACTCGAGTACGAGGCGGGTGGACCGATTACTTCGTTGGTCGTCTCCCCGGACGGATCACAGGTCGCGCTGATCAACGTTGAAGGCAAGCCTCAGTTGTTGCGGATCAACGGTGACGCAACTGGATTGGAACTGCAGCAGGAAAGTCTTGGCGGTTTGGAGGGCGCGACTGCGATTGAACTGGTGACCAAGCCGTCAATGATGGCTGCCGTTGCTGCCGGGAACGGGACTGTGTCATTAATCAACGCGGCAGACAACAAGGTTGTTCGTAAAGTTGAACATGGGTCCGCTGTTACTGCCATTGAGGTCAATGTGGATCAAACAAAACTCGTCACGGGTGGACAGGACGGTGTTACCCATGTGTGGAATTTGGCCGATGGCAAGAGTCTCTTTAAGGCACAGGGAAGCCCCAGTGATGTCCTGACGATCGCCACCTCGAAACGTGATGCTGAGCGTCAAAAAGCAACCGTGACCAGATTGACCCAGAAGACGGAAACCTTGAAAAAATCACTTGAGAAAGAGGATGCAGCTCTCAAAAAAGTGACAGAGGAACACCAGAAAGCAATCGTAACGCTGACAGATGGCGAAACGAAAAGAGCCGAGACCGTAGCCGCAGTTGCTGTCACAGAAGCCAAAATCGCGAAAGCTGCCACTGACGTGGGTGAGGCGAAAAAGGTGATTGAATCAGCATCCATGACGCTCGTGAAAATGAAAGCGACTGCAGACGACATCAGCAAACAGCTCGAGGCGAGTAAAGCCGAGTTGGTCAAGGCGATGGAAGCAGCAAAGCAGGCAGAGCAGGCTGCCGAAGCAGCCGAAAAAGTGAAGTTGGAGACCAAGGCAAAAGCGGACGCTATTCAAAAGAGAGTCGATGAGGCCAATGCGGCTCTGAAAAAAGCAAATGATGAAACGGTTGCGACTCAATCGAAAGTTGACCAGTCAAAGAAAATGCTGGCGGATGCCGAAAAGATTACGCAAACATCAGGCAAGGAACTCGAGACGCAGAAGAAAGCGGTGACGGCCGCCGAGGACACAAAACAGAAAAGTGAGGCCGATGTCGCGAAACGAAAGCAGGCTTTGGAAACCGCGACCGCAGCCCAACAACGTGCCACCGCTGCGATGCCCCAGCATCAACAGGTCATTCAGTCAGAAACCACACGACAACAACTGCTGGACAAGCGATTGGCTTCCTTTCAGGCAGACATGGTCGGTCCAGGAAAGGCAGTCTGCGATCTGAAACTGGCAGCCAAAGACCTTTTGATGGCAGCAAGACAAGACGGAACCGTCGATGTTTATCGATTGAGTGATGGTAGTCCAGTCGCAGGTTTTCAGTCGGAAAGCCGACAGCGTTTGCGACTCGCTAGTGTTGGTAGCAGGATACTTGGCTTCACATCGAAAACGGCACCTGATTCATGGTCAACCGACTCGCAGTGGGTGTTGGAACGGACGATCGGCTCTATCGATGACCCCTCGGTAATTAGTGATCGTGTGACGGCACTCGATTTCAATCCTGATGGCAAATCGATTGCTGTAGGAAGCGGGCCGCCCAGTCGTTCGGGCGAAGTGGTCGTTTTTGATGTTCGAAGCGGCCGGCTAGTACGAGACTTTGGAGAGGTGCACAGCGACACCGTGCTGGGACTCTCTTTCTCGCCGGATGGTCGAAGACTTGCATCATCCGCGGCCGACAAGACGATTCGGTTGCTTGATCTGAGTCGCGGTGAAGTCATCCGGTCTTTCGAGGGGCACAGTCATCATGTATTGTCCGTCGCTTGGCACGATGATGGTCAAACGATCGCATCGGCGAGTGCTGACCAATCGGTGAAGGTCTGGAATGTTGAGACGGGCGAGCAAAGCAGAACGATCAGCGGTTTTTCGAAAGAAATCACATCAGTTGCCTTCGTGGAAGCGACGAATCAGGTGCTGATGGCTTGTGCTGATGGTCAGGTGCGACTTTATGACAGTTCCAATGGTAAGTCGCTAAGATCCTTCAATGCGTCCGGGGACTTTCTCTACACGCTAAGTGTCACCCCGGATGGAACAAGCCTCGTTTCTGCTGGGCAGAGTGGGAAAGTGCGATTCTGGACCGTTAAAGACGGCAAGCTGGTGCACGAAATGGAGTGATTTCGCTCGGCGGGTTACAGCGTATTTAACCCAAGCCCTGGCTGTGGGAAGGTACAATGAACCGTGTGAAAGGGAAGCCTGTGAAAGGCCTCGGTACTCTGTGATCGGGTGCCGCTTTCCGCGTCCGGGTACTCGCTTCGGCAAGGTTGGAATTTGATGACGGTGATTTCGATACTGAAGGTGATTCAGATTCGTGGTTCGCGAGAGTTGGTGCTCGGCGTACTCGCGGTGTTAATGACCCAAGTCGCAAACGCCCAATTCGTCCGTGTGGGGCCTGCTGGCGGTGTCAGAGTCCGGGCTCCGTTTGTTGCCGTTGATGTACTGCCGTTTGGTGGTGGTACACGATTGCGAGCACCCTTCACCGCGGTGGATACAGGTTTCTATCGAAGCTATCGGTTTGCACCCGCTCCGCTAGTAATCGGCGCCATTCCTGTTTTGGCTCCCTATCCTTACGCGACGATTGCTGTTCCTGCTTATCCCGGTTTTGTTTACCCGCCAGAGTATCTGTCTTACTATCCGGAAGTGGTTTACCCAGAGACAGGCATTCCGCCTCGGATTGGGCCTGGCGGAGTCTATCGATCGGCGAGGCCCGGAGTGATCCCGCCTTTACCGGAGCGGTTGCGTGACGCTGCAGAGAGGTTGGCGAAAACGCTTTCCCTTCGGGAGGATGGAGACGTATGGCTGAACTATCTCGGTCCGCAGCGAATCATTGAAAACGTTGATTACTCGTGGTCTGCTGAGACAGTCCATGATCTGATCATCAATTATGACGGCGTCGTCACCAATGGCAGGCTTGGCTCAATCCAGTATGCCCGAGGGTTCGCAGAAACACGAGACTTGCTGCGGCAGTATCTCCAAACTCCGGAAGCAATCCCTTCCGCACCGTCAACTGCGTCTGGGGCATCAGGTGGACAACGTTCCCCCGCACCGTCACTGAATGCACCGTCACTGAATGCACCGTCACCGAATGCACCGTCACCGAATGCACCGTCACCGAATGCACCGTCACCGAATGCACAACCACCGATTCCGAATCGATCGGTGCCGCGACCACCGCCAGCGAAACCACCTGCAGGCGCACCGTCCCTGGAAAATCAGTCGGACAATGGTGGTGTAAACGGGCCGGCCCTTGATGCAGACGGGGCGGAGATTTTATCATCCGGGCCTCCGGAGGCGGCCACCGCTGCAGAACGCGACGCATCGGTTCGCAAAGCCGCTAAGGAAGTGACCCCTATTTCACTTTAGGGCAGTGAATTTAGAGTCGAGACCCGATTGAATTTGATGTTTCTCGGCAATGACGATGGGATTGCGTTTGGCGAATTTACTGACCAGCTAGTTTTATTTTCCGGCTTGGCTTTGGTTTGTGATTTGCGCACGACTCGCGGCTTGATTTCTTTAGCGGGATCCATCATGAGCCAGTCCCAGCCAGCCATGTTCATGTGTGTTGCCTTCTGAGGATCGAGACAGAAACAACCGGCCGAGCGGTTACATTTATTAGGTGGGCAAGTTCTGAAGTTGTAAACCGCACGCCAGCATCAGGCAGTGATGTGCGTGCCTGGTTCGATGTGCGTGCCTGGTTCGTGGAACAGCTGCGGATACGCGGCATTGCGTGGGCTCAACTGATGAGCTGTTGGATCATTTTTCCCTCATTCACGGTTGGTCGTTCGAGGCGTCCCTGATGATTGTAGGAAAGTTTCAGACGATCCAGACCCAACAAGTGAAGAATACTGGCGTGGATATCGTGCACGTGGGCGCGATTTTCGACTGCGTACAGACCCAGATCATCAGTTGAGCCAATGACCTGTCCACCATGCACGCCTCCGCCTGCCATCCACATTGTGAACCCGGTGGGATTGTGATCGCGACCATTCCCCTTTTCACTCATGGGGGTTCGGCCAAACTCACCTCCCCAAACGACCAGGGTTTGGTCGAGCAGGCCTCTTCTTCGCAAGTCAGTCAGCAGTCCGGCGATGGGTTTGTCAACGCTACCGCAGTACTTGGTGTGGTTGGCTTCGATTTCTGAATGGGCGTCCCAACCGCTTCCGGTTCCGCTGAACAGTTGAATGAAGCGAACTCCACGTTCGACCATTCGTCGTGCCAACAGGCAGGTCTCACCAAAGTTCGCGGTTTGCTTGTTGTCCAATCCATACATGTCCCGGGTTTCCGCCGTTTCTTGGGTCAGATCAACCGCTTCGGGTGCGGCGCTTTGCATCCGGTAAGCGAGTTCATAGGCTCGGATGCGTGCCTCTAACTTGGAAATATTGGGCAGTCGCGAGGCATGCAGTTGGTTGATCTTGCGAATCAATTCCAGCTTCTGTCGTTGCCGTGGTTCGTCGATGCCCTCTGGTAGCTTGAGATTGGCGATGACTTCATCGCCGGGGCCCTCACCGACCGGGGTGCCCTGGAATGTGGCTGGCAGGAAACCGGGACCCCAGCTGCGGACACCATTGGTTCCAGGTTTCTTCTGGTCCTTCATGACAACGAACGCTGGCAGTTCTTCGCTTTCACTACCGAGTCCGTAGGTTACCCAAGCACCGAGTGAAGGGCGGCCAGCAATGATGCTGCCTGTGTTCATGAGATTGCATCCGCCAGAGTGGTTGATGCCTTCACCGTAGCACGATCTCAGGATTGCCAACTCGTCGGCATGTTGAGCAACATGAGGAAACCAGTCACTGATTTCAAGTCCGCTTTCTCCGTAACGGTTCCATTTGCGTTGGCACGCGAGCAGAGGTGCACCTTTCTCGCCCATGGCCGTGATCGGTTCGCGAAAAGATGCGGGTAGCGACTGCCCTGCCAAGTCATTAAGCAGTGGCTTGCGATCGAACGTATCCAGCTGACTGGGGCCGCCTTCCATGAACAGGAAAATGACGCTCTTGGCGCTGGCTGGGTGATGGCAACCGGGTGTCGCTATGCCATTCTCGATGATGTCGGCTTCCGCCAGCATGCCGTTCAGTGCCAGTGCACCAAAGCCTGCGCCCGCCTGTGCCAGAAACTGACGGCGATTGTTCACAGGTTGAACGTGGGGGATATTCACCCGTTGGCATAGACTCGATTGATTGGGGTACGCGTCATTGGATGTCGCGCGGTTGGTTTGCACCATGATTCACTCGATGAACAGAAATGCATTGCTGTTGATCAGGATGTGGCAGACATCTGCTTCACCTTCTTTGCTACTTGCTGCCAACGGCGCAAGTAATTCGATTGTTTCCTTGTCCGCTGGTAAGCCACTGATGACTTCGTGTGCGTGGTTCACAAATGCTGCTCCGCGCCGTGAACTCTCGATATGCGAGACTTTGGCTCTGACGCTGCTGGCAAACTGATTGGCAGCACCGATGATGCGCGGGCTGTTCATCATCATTAACGATTGTGGCGCGGTTGTGGTCACATCACGTTTGGCGGTGCCAACCAAGCCGCTGGGGGCGTCGAGGGCGTTGAGCATTTCGTCAGTGGAATTGCGTTTGCGTTGTAGATACAGCGACCTGCGTCCGGGGGTGCCGGCAACGCTGGGACCACCATACTGGCGCTGTAGTGCGTCCATGGCGACAAGCAGTGAATCGCGGTACTGTTCAGCGTCGAGTCGACGAACAGTACGATGCCAGTGCCATCGATTGTTGGGGTCGACCACCAACGCTTTTCTCTGCTGAGGGTGGTTGGCCGATTGTTGATAGGTCTGGCTGCAGACGATTTCACGCTGAAGCTGCTGGATGTTCCAATCGGATTCAATCAGGTTTGTGGCAAGGTAATCGAGCAATTCTGGATGTGAAGGGAGTGTTCCCAATCGTCCAAAATCATTTGGACTTTCGACCAGCCCGGTACCAAAGTGATACTGCCACAGCCGGTTTGCGAGGACTCTTGACGAGATGGGATTTTGTGGTGAAGTGAGCCACGAAGCCAATGCTGTGCGGCGTCCCGTTGATTCGATCGGCGAGTTTCTTTGATCCGGGAAAGGCGACCCGCCAAATACGGTTGGGGCACCAGGTTGAAAGGACTTGCCTTGGGACCGGCCTGGCAGCCGTGTCGCCCGTATCTCTCCGGTTGCATCCGCAACGGTGATTAAATCCGCGACGGCATAGGGATTGGCATTGAGCAGTGACAGTTGCTTGAGAATTGCCTTCCGTTTTTCATTCCGCTCTTTTCCGATTTTCGTGGCGACTTTGGCTGCGGTGATACCCTCGTCTATGATTTGGCGACCAACGAGGTAAGCGATCTGGTGTTCATAGGTTGTTCGCTTGGCGGCTGCCTTGTGATACATGGCTTGAACATTCAGTGGGAAACGATCGATAGCGCCGTCGGCAAGTGCTTTGACGTCATCGTCTTCAACCTCGGCCAGTTCTTTCAACAGTGCGTTAACTTTTTCAGTCGCTTCCCTGGACATTGGTTTGGATGGTTGTCGGTCCAGGAACAGGATCGGTTCAAATACACTGCGGAATCGAAAGTAATCGCTGCGTGGGATGGGATCGAATTTGTGGTCATGGCATTTGGCGCAAGCGAGTCCGGTGGCCATGAATATGTCCGCCGTAACATCCGTCATTTCGTCAACGATGTTCTGCCATTGCCCCTCAGCATCTCTTTGATTGAACTCATAGATTCCCAGCCGCAACAGACCAACTGCCGCCAGGGCGGATTCATCGTTCGGTGCAATTTCGTCACCAGCAAGTTGCAATGCGACGAACTTGTCATAGGGCATTCCTTGATTGAAAGCGTCGGAAACAAATTGTCGATAACGCCATGCTTGGGGACGGAATGAGTCAGCACGCCAACCGTCAGATTCAGCGAAGCGAACCAAGTCGAGCCACAATCGAGCCATCCGTTCTCCATAAGCCGGGGTGGCGAACATGCGGTCAACCAGCCGACCGTATGCATTGGGGCGGGCGTCTTGCACAAATTGCTCGATCTGTGCTGGTGTGGGCGGCAGACCGAGCAGGTCCATGGACAGTCGTCGGATCAAACGTCGGCGTTCAGTGGTTGGTGCGCGATGCAGGCCGACCTTGTGCAACGTGCGGTCGATATAACGATCAATTGGCTGGCGAGAGATGATTCCGCCGTCAGCGGCAGGTATGGTCCCCGGTGCCAACGGTTGGGCAGCCCACCATTTCTGTTTCACTGTCTCATCGCTTTCGGCTGCAGGCGGTCCTGCTTTGGGCCAGAATGCTCCCTCACGAACCCACGTCTCCAGTATTTTTTGTTGTGGTGGTGTTAGTGGCCCACTGGGAGGCATCTCCAGATCCTGATATCGAATCGCCGTGATCAGAAGGCTGTCGTCAGGTTTACCAGGCACGACAGTCGGTCCGCTCTCACCGCCCTGTTGGATTGCGTCAGCAGTGTCGAGTCGTAAACCACCTTCGGTCTTTTTGGCAGAATGACATTCAAAGCACTTTGCGACCAAAAGCGGGCGTACCTTGTTTTCAAAAAAACGCATTTTGGCGACATCATCCGCGGTCGAACCATCCGCGGTTGTTTGGAGAAGGCATAGGCAGGCAATGACGGCCAGAGCTGCCAGCTTGCAGATTGTCAGCAATGCCACGGGCAATCCGTTCCCATGCTTCCCCCCGCTCCACCAGTTTGACAACTTGGGTTTGTCAGCGAAGTAATGCGAATTCATGCTCAGCATCTAGCGACTTGAGATGGAGAGGAAAGCGGAAAGGTGGGATCTCACTCACGTCCATTCTGGCAATGTCACGCGAGCTTTCCATTGTACTTGATATTCCGTCTAGGGATCACCACGATTTCTTGATTGCCGTGCTTTCGGTGTTTCGGCGGATCGCTTACTGAGATACCCGTATTCGATCAGCGGATAACTGAATTCGAACCACGATCATGCTGGTCGAGCCGCTTCGCGTGCTTCCTGGCGAGCGGTCATGATCAGCTGGACAGCGTCATAGGTGGCGTGCGCCGCAATGGGAACGAGCAGGTTGCCGGTGTAGAGCACCAGTCCTCCAAAGTACAGTCCCATCAAAGCAGCAAGGACGATGTAAACTTTGGTGATCGGATGAAAAAGTCCAAACACAATCGACGAAATGACCAAGGCGATACCTAGTACCATCGGAGCGTCTGCGGGGCCAGCGATTCCGGTAAGGCCGATTCCATCTGCAAGCCAGTGCATTAGCCAGCCACGAAACAGCAGCTCTTCGCCGATGCCGGCGCAAATACTGACCATGATCAATTCAGCAGGACGCAGTTGCAACAACGCCTTGATCATTCCCTCGTCAGTTAATCGTTCAAGTTCACGAATCGATTCCCAAGGAATTCGACGAATGATTTCGATTCCCAGCAAGATGGGCCCCGCGGCGAGGCAGCCGAGAAAGATGCTGTTCAGGATGGGCCAAATGTCGTCCGGGTTGAATTCCGGTACTGTGGCTCTGGCAGAAGGACCGAGAGCCCAGCCCAGAAACAACGCGATTGCAGCTAGAGCGAGTTCGAACGCCGCCGCGGACAGAAAAACCTGATCGGGTGTCTGCTCAGCGTTGTCGTTTTCTTCTGAGGACATGGGGTCACTGCTTCGGCACATGACCGGATGGTCGGCTGTAGAATAAGATCAAGAAAAGTGGATCCCCACTATTCTTGCACAAAAATCAGGTTCGAGTAGGTCTTACCAGAGAACTGGACCGCCATTCTTGGTTCAATCTCTGGTAGGCGGATGTCGAGCCGCCTAGATTAGACGCTTATGTCGATTTGCAGGTTTCGCTTGCTCGCCGCAGAGTAGTGTTACTGCAGGTCCACCGGGATCGTAAGGTCAGTTTGGATATTCTCTGCAAGCACGTGTCGTGTTTTGTGATTCCTGAATCGGCTCTGCGGCTGCTGTTTCGTCTACGCAGGTTATTGGCATCGTGAAGTCGCAGTGTTTGATCAGCTTTGGCAGTAATCTAGGTGATCGATGCGCGCTGATTGCCGAAGCCGCTCGCGCTGTTGCTGATTTACCGCAGGTGGACAAACTGAATACCAGCCGTTTGTTCGAGACGCCGCCAATCGGCGGTCCCACAGGACAGGAGCCGTTTTTGAATGCCGTCGCCGCTTTTGACACGGAGGCTTCTGCGCGAGAGATTTTGGCCGCGTTGCAGGGTATTGAAACCGAATTGGGGCGTCAGCGACGACAGCGTTGGGATGCGCGAGCGATCGATCTGGACGTCGTTCTGCATGGTGAATTGGTCGGGGGTGGGACCGGCCTGATTGTTCCCCACCCACGGTACACCGCACGACAGTTTGTGCTTCAGCCGGCGTGTGATGTTGCTGCCAATTACCGTGATCCGCGTTTTGGTTGGACCTTGAAACGTCTCACCGAGCATATTGGACAGGGGGTGCCCTCACTTGCTCTGGTCGGTGGCGACTTGTTGATCCGCGAGGAGCTTTGTCAGCGTCTGGAGTCACAATTTGGGATTCAGACGTTCGCAGCTAAGCCGCTCGCTGAGCCGATGAAGGTGGTGGGAAACGCTCCCGCACCCATGGGCGATGCGGATCATTCAGGATTAAAGCAACCCTTGGACTCCAGCCAAGCTGACTCCGACGAATTTGAAGCGAGAGGTCCGGCGGCTGCCGCTGGGCAAGACGCTGGGCAAGCGGGGCTGAGAGTTGCGAGTTTCGGCGTGGCTGGAGGGAATCGAGAGACAACCGATTGCGTGAACGCGGCTGGAAAGCCTTGGGTTTCAGCGTTCATTCCACCACTGCCCTCGCTTGACGCTATCGAGACCGCTTCGCCGAATGTGCCTCGACTGGTTGCCCGGATGCAGTCAACGACCGATCAAACTCGTTGGCCGGCCCCGCATCAAATGTGGCCATCGGGCTGGTGCTGGCCTGAGTATCGTCTGGAGATTGATGATCTGGACTGGGCGGTCAGCGAGTTAGCATCCGCGTTGACATCGATGCGGTGTCCCGTAGAAGCCGTAACTGTGGATGGCAACTGGTGGTAAGGTCGCCTGCTTCTCTTACTTGCTTTGCCTAGTCGTCCAGATTTCCATGTGGCGAGGTCGCGATTTGATCCTCGCTCGACCGCATGGTTGGTAATTCGCCTGATGGATCGGCAGCAGATTGGTCGATAAACTTGGTCTTGGCCGTCCTGCTCAGCGGGAAAGGACCGTCAATCTTTGTCGGTTTGCTGGCAGGGTTGTGCGGCACAATGTCGCGACCAGAGCAAAGTTGGCTGATTTCTGCGACACAATGTCGCTCGACTCATCGCTGCCATTGCCAGTTTGCAGGGGCGGTCCCCATACTGTGTGCGAGTAGGCACCTGTGCCAAATGTTTCTAGTCTTTCTGTGCGAAAATAGGCTGCGACTCGATCGCCGGCCAATCAAATCATGCAACGGTTTCTGTTTCCTCGTTGGGTCAACCCACTCCTTGGTGTTTTTGCGGTAGCAACGGCTGCGGGCGTTGTATTTGCCGGTGCCATGGGAGGTTTGATTACCGACCCCAAGACATTGAATGTCGGCTATGAGCCGATTCAGCCGGTACCCTTCAGTCATGCGATTCATGCAGGACAGCTGAAACTGGATTGTCGGTATTGCCATAACACCGTTTTTGAGGCCGCGCACGCGGCGGTGCCACCAACAGCGACCTGCATCAACTGCCACAGTCCGGCCAACGACCAGGGCGTTACGGCGCTTGCAGCGGTCCATCCTACCAGCGTTAAGCTGGCACCGATTCGTGAAAGCTGGAAGACCGGGCGGAGTGTCGCTTGGACTCGTGTCCATAATCTGCCTTCTTTCGTCTATTTTAATCACGCTGCCCACGTGAATTCCGGGGTGAGTTGCAAGACCTGTCACGGACGGATCGATCAGATGGAGACGGTGTATCAGGCCAAGGAACTGTCGATGGCGTGGTGTATCAGTTGCCATCGCAATCCGGGGCCACACCTGAGGCCCAAGGAGCACGTCACTCATCTCGACTGGGAGTGGGACACCAGCGAGGTGGAGGGGAAAGATCAGGAAACTTGGGCCAAAGATCACATGCTTGAGACCAATATTAACCCTCTGGTGAACTGCGCGGTTTGCCACCGATAGTTGAGCGGCGGCCCTCTGGAAACAAACTTTAAACGACTTTTCAACGACCATTCAGATATGATTTCCAACGAATCGGACTCATCCACTACCGAGGCCCTCGACGGTTCACCGTCTCAGGGCGACCGCTCGAAATCCGGGTACTGGCGTAGCCTCTCAGAGTTGCGTGGAGAGGCAGAGTTCAACGACTACCTTGACCGAGAATTCCCGGTGGCTGCATCGGAATTTCCTGAAGGGGTTTCGCGTCGCCGTTGGATGCAGTTGATGGGAGCTTCGCTGGCTGTCGCCGGCGCAAGTGGTTGTCGTTACCCCAAAGAAACAATCGAACCGTTTGTTATCAGGCCTGAGGGTCGCGTGCCTGGAGAGGGCTATTCGCGGGCTACAAATATCGAGCTTGCTGGTCGGGTGTACAACCTGCTGATTGGTTGTGTCGACGGACGGCCATTGAAAATTGAGCCGAATATATCGCACCCAAGTGGTACGGGAACGGATGCCTATGCTCAGGCTTCGATTCTTCAGTTGTATGATCCGGATCGCGCACGTGGGGATGATGGATTTCTGCTGCAAAAAGGCGAAAAACGCAGGTTGGAAGTAAATTGGACTGAGTTTGATCCGATCGGAAAATTGGTCATCAAGCGAGCCGAGGGTGAGAATCAAGGCGGCTCGTTTGCAGTGCTGATGTCTCCCACTAATTCGCCTTCGTTGGTTCGGACGGTTGAGTCTCTCAAAAAGCGTTTGCCCAAGGCGATCGTATGTCAGTACGAGGGTGTTACCGGTGACGTCATGGGCACGGCAACGGCCGCTGTGCTGGGCAAACCAGCACGGCAAGTTCTTGAATTGGACGATGCTGACGTGATCGTTTCGCTTCAGGCCGATATTCTGGGTAATGACCGCGGAATGCTGACCAATGCCGCGAGTTTCAGTAAGCGACGTGATCCCGGGCCGAATGCTGATCAGATGAATCGGTTGTACGTGGTCGAAGGCGGGTTTACTGCGACAGGCGCGGCGGCTGATTCCCGCTTGGCGCTGCGGCCCAGTCAAATACCCGCGTTTCTTGCCGAGTTGGGCCGTCGTGTTGAAAAACTGTCGGGTGGCGATGCTCTCGAGCATGCCCCTGAGGAGGCTCCATTCGACGAGATTGGGGTGGAAGAGCGTCTGGAAAGATTTCTTGACGTGCTGGCCGATGATGTTGCTGCTGCAGGTGACAAAGCAGTGATTGTTGTCGGCGATCATCTGGGGGCTGAGGCCATCGAAGCTGGCATGCGGATGAACCAGAAGTTGGGCTCGTTCGGCAAATTGCAGAAGTTTTCGACAAGGTCGGATGCTGGTTTGAGTACCGGCGTCTCTTTGAAGGAACTGGTTGAGAAGATTGATAGCGGCCAAGTTAGCAGTCTGTTGATTCTGGGTGATAACCCCGTCTACACCGCTCCCGGTAATGTTGATCTTGCTACTGCGATTCAAAAACTTGAGCAGTCGATTTACCTGGGCGAGTATGACGACGAGACTGGCGCGATTTGCGACTGGTCTCTGCCGCTTGCCCACCCGCTGGAGTCCTGGGGTGATTGTGTCAATGATCACGGGTACTACGGCGTCTGTCAGCCACAGATATTGCCACTGCTTGGCGGACGTTCAGCGATTGAGTTGCTGGCGGTGATGCTCGACGAGAAAGTAGTTGACGGTGGTGCCGTTGTTCGTCGCACTTCCGACCAGGTTGGTGGGAAGTCCCTGAGTGACCGAGAATGGCGTGGTTTGCTTCATGATGGCTTCTTGGAAGGTCTCACTGTCAGTGCTGGCGACTTGACGGTGCCCGGCGAGACCAAGGAAGACGAGTTGGCCTCTCCCATGGCTAACGCCAAAGTTGACAGGAACCAGATTGAAGTCATCTTTAACGCCGCCGATGGTGTTTACGATGGGCGTTTTGCCAACAATGGTTGGCTTCAGGAAATGCCGCAGGCTTTGACTAAGTTGGTTTGGGATAACGCTGCTGTCATGAGTCCTGCAACGGCACGCGGGTTGAGTCTTGATGGAGATGCCACCGAGAGTTCGGACGGTGATGGCCGAGTTTTGCACCATGGCCAAATGGTTGCTTTGAGGATCGATGGCGTGAGGGTTGAGCTGCCCGTGTACGAGATGCCCGGGTGTGCTCCGGGAGTTATCACTGTCACGCTTGGTTACGGTCGTGAGCGGGTTGGAATGGTGGGTGGAGATCCGGCCAAAGGTGTTGATGTGGTTGGGTTTGACGTGTCCGTGATTCGGCGCGGCGAAGGAGTCATGGTCGCCTACGGAGTGGAAGGGCGTCCTCGCTACACCGATTATGTATTAGCCACGACTCAGGATCATTGGGCTATCGATGAGGGGGGGCGTGAAGAGACCGAGGTGCGAAGCTTCACCCTTGTTCGCGAGGGAACAACCGAGTTGTACAAGAAGGATCCGGAGTTCGCAGAGTCCAAAGGACCTCATGTGCCCCACGTTGGTGCGAACGGTTCACCTTGGACCGAGCCCATCACCGAAATCATGGAGACGGAGAAAGAACTTCCTCAGTGGGGTATGTCGATCGATCTGAGTAAGTGCATCGGTTGCAGTGCGTGTGTGGTCGCCTGTCAAAGTGAAAATAATGTCCCAATCGTTGGTCGCGAGCAGGTGTTGAACAGTCGTGAAATGCACTGGCTGAGGCTCGACCGTTACTTTCAGGGAGATGAGACAAACGCCGAGATCGTGCAGGAGCCAGTTGCCTGCATGCACTGCGAGACCGCGCCTTGTGAACAGGTTTGCCCTGTGGCTGCAACGGTTCACACCGAGGAAGGCATCAATGCAATGGCATATAACCGTTGCATCGGCACTCGCTACTGTGCCAATAACTGCCCATTCAAGGTGCGGCGATTCAATTATTTCAACTACAACGAAGACATCGGAACCGGTTACGGGATTGATGCTTACCCCAGTCATATCGAGAATGCCAATCGCAAATTGCAGGCGTTGGTGATGAACCCTGAGGTCACTGTTCGTGGTCGTGGTGTGATGGAGAAATGTACCTACTGCATTCAGCGGGTTGAGGGAGCCAAAATCAATGCCATCAAGGAAGGTCGCAGTGTCGCCGACGGTGATGTGGTCACGGCTTGCCAGTCCGCGTGTCCAACACGTGCCATTGAGTTTGGAAACATTGCCGATCCTGAGTCCAAAGTCGCCAAGAAACATGCCGACAATCGGAGTTATGGAATGTTGGGGCAGTTGAACGTCAAGCCTCGGACTGAGTATCTGGCAAGGGTTGCGAATCCGCGCACCCGCTTGATGACGGCCCAGCAATTAGGCGATTTGAAGAATCTCAAGGCACCACATCATGGCGAGCATGCTGCTGATGATCATGGTGATACACGCGCGAACAATGATGCAGAAGGTCATGCCGAGGATCATAATGCCCCGGCAGAAGAGAAGAAGTGATTGCCATGCTGCATTCACTCAAATGAGTCAATATATTTTTCAGTCAACTCCGAAGTAAAAAAAAGTCCATGTCACTCGCCATTCCCAACGGATTGGATAACACCGTCGAACAACCCGGCGAACGAGCACCGCTGGTGCTTGGTGATACGACCTACCACGATATTACCGAAACGGTATGTCAGGTAGCCGAACGCAAGCCCAGCACAAGCTGGGTGATCGGTTTCCTGATCTCCTTCGCTCTGTTGCAGTGGTTTGGGATTTGCATTCTGTATTTGATTTACACGGGTGTTGGTGTTTGGGGTAATCGCTCTCCCGTTTTCTGGGGCTGGCCGATCGTCAACTTCGTTTTCTGGGTCGGTATTGGTCACGCGGGCACGTTGATCAGTGCCATTCTGTTTCTGTTCCGTCAGGAATGGCGAACGAGCATCAACCGTGCAGCCGAGGCCATGACCATTTTTGCCGTGGTGTGTGCCGGTACGTTCCCGGGTATCCATGTGGGCCGGGCGTGGTTGGCTTTCTGGTTGGCACCCTACCCAAGTTTGAATCTTTGGATGTGGCCGCAGTTCCGCAGTCCCCTGTTGTGGGACGTGTTCGCGGTCAGCACTTACGGTACGGTTTCCCTGTTGTTCTGGTACATGGGAATGGTTCCCGACCTGGCAACCTTCCGTGACCGGTCAACCAACAAGTGGCGTCGTATGGCATACGGCTTGTTGTCGCTGGGGTGGTCGGGATCCTCCAGGCACTGGATGAGATACGAGAAAGCCTATGCATTGCTGGCTGCCTTTGCGGCTCCATTGGTGCTTTCGGTACATACGATTGTGTCCTTTGACTTTGCAGTATCGCAGGTGCCCGGTTGGCACACGACAATCTTCCCTCCCTACTTTGTGGCGGGGGCGATCTTCAGCGGTTTTGCTATGGTTCTGACCCTGATGGTTCCTGCTCGCAAGATGCTCGGTCTTGAAAAACTGATCACGATCCGGCACTTGGACAATATGTGCAAGATCATTTTGGCCACCGGTTCGATTGTTGGCCTCGCCTATGGGACTGAGTTTTTTATCGCCTGGTACGGCCAGGTGCAGGAAGAGATGTTTGCGTTCACCAACCGGGCTTTTGGGCCTTACTGGTGGGCTTACTGGACGATGGTCACATGCAATGTGGTCAGTCCCCAGTTGTTCTGGTTTAAGAAATTTCGAACCACACCATGGATCATTGTTTTGATTTGCATCTTCGTGAACATCGGGATGTGGTTCGAGCGATTCGTGATTGTGGTGACCAGTTTGTCGAGGGATTACTTGCCCAGTGCATGGGCGTACTTCTCGCCAACTTGGGTTGATTGGTCGATGTTGATTGGTTCGTTTGGACTGTTTTTTACGCTGTTCCTTTTGTTCTGCCGCGTGATGCCTGTCATCAACATGGCGGAAACGAAGGCAACACTCGCAAAACAGTACCACGTGTCCAATGACGGGGATCACTAGGAACGTGTACAGAAGAAAGAGTCGAGCCGGGTTTGCCCGGTTCAGGAAACCACTGGCGGGAGCCAGGCTTTTTACCGCTGTGAATTGATGTCAGAGAATAACGAAAAGAAAGTTCATGGAATCG
>Ga0315334_10000305_pt1 | contig 30113 bp, 12 predicted proteins | sample M150034915metaG_FD_205555 | JGI IMG/M metagenome (GOLD analysis project Ga0315334, IMG submission 205555) | Ammonia-oxidizing marine archaeal communities from Monterey Bay, California, United States - M1 500m 34915 | ecosystem: Environmental > Aquatic > Marine > Intertidal zone | place: USA... | reverse complement strand
GGTCTTGAATTACCGAATATGACTGTTGGTGCGGCCGCATTTCACGTCCACGAATTTGAGTTTCCTGGTGTGGAGATACCTAATTTAATTGTTCACGGCAAAACGGCTACTACTGCACCATTATCTTATGAACAAACACGAGCATTAATAAACAGAGATTCTTTTGAGATTCCAAAATTCTATGCACTGAAGCACGATACAGCATTCATCCCAGAAGCAACGAATCACGAACATTGGTTTGAAGAAGCACAAATTGTAGACAGACAGCGTGGTCGTACTTCAGATTGTCTAACTAGGCCACAAGCGAGAGACTTAATTGATGGCGTAGTTGCCTCAGTTACTCTATACGATAATATTGGAAAACTTAATAATGGTGCTCCAAATGTCGATGCTAATGGCGTATTCCAAGGGGGTACAGTTGATGTCGGGGCGGGCGTTCTAACAGCCCACTATCACGAGTATTCAGTCACTTATGATTTGAACTGGCAAACCGGAACTGATTTTCAAGGAAACGCATTAACCCACGGATTTGTTTATACTCCAGTTACGACTTGGGTATGTTACAACTATAAACCAGCATTAACGGTTGAGCCATCAATAATGGGTGGTAGCGATTACGCAGGTAATCCTTGGCCACAAAACGTCTTTAATTCTGTAGACGATGCGACAGTAGCCTCTTCTATAGGGGAAGCATCATTCACATTCCAACATAATCAAGTATGGGATGCAACATTGAATCCAAACGTAGACTGGGTTGAATTATATTCAAGTAACTTTATACAATCGGTGCCAGGCTCTGGTGATACAGGCGATTTAGTTGGTAGTGTTCTAGTAACAGACCAAGTAACAGATATTGCGACAATCACACCATATCCTATGGACCCAGATAAAATTGCTATTGTTGACCAGTCAGGACTTATCTATCTATTACACACAACAACTGGTGTTACAGAAGGATTCTTTGACTTAACGTCTATTCAACACGTTATCGGAGTAGGGCCGTTTGGTGCTTACGATGAGCGTGGTGCATTGGGTCTTACATTCCATCCAGACTACGCAAATAATGGTAAGTTATACATCTTTTATATGACAGAACAAGGACCTGCAACTGGTTCCTTCGGTTATCCACTTTCGACTACTGTTATTTCAGAATTTACTGCTAATGTGGCAGGCGCTTCTGTAGATATTTCGACTGAAAGAATTCTTATGGAAATTCCTCAGCCTGATATGAATCATAACGGTGGTCAAGTAATATTTGGTCCAGACGGTATGTTATATATTGGAATTGGAGATGGCGGGAATGCAGGAGATACTTCTGCTAATACCGGCCACGGCGGACACGGGCTTTATGGTAATGCACAGAATCCATCTAATCTTCTCGGCAATATTCTTAGAATAGACCCGACAGAAGATACAGTAAACGGAGTACCGTATACAATTCCAGCAGATAACCCATTCGCATTTGCTAATGCAAAACTATATGGAGATACTGGTCTAGTATATTTCAGACCAGAGATATTTGCAATGGGATTACGTAATCCTTGGCGCTTCTCGTTTGATAACGAAGGCAGACTATGGTGTGCAGACGTTGGTCAAAATATGTTTGAAGAAATTAATATTATAGAATCAGGTGGCAACTATGGTTGGAGAGTGATGGAAGCATATCACTACTACGAAGAGGACCAAGCACTCATAGACCAAATCGCCCTTGACCTACAATATGCTAATACGACAGAATATTTAAATGATTTAAAACATCCTATTCACGAATATAGTCACGGAACTGGTATCAGTATCACTAGTGGCTTTGTATATCAAGGCTCTCTATTGACTGGAATGGCAGGTAAATTTATATTTGGTGATTGGAGTGCATCTTGGGCTGGTGATTCAGGACACATATATTCACTAGAGGAAAATCCAGAAGGACTTTCTGCTTCTTTTCTTATAGAACCTAATGCAGTTAATGGAGCAGACCACGGACATACGTGTGAATTGACCGCGGCCCAGGTAGAATCGTTACAAGCGAATCCTGGTACCACTGCTGTAGTAGTTCAGTCAGATAGCACCCACGCAAATCTTTATACACATACGTTTACGATTATGTGGAATTCTACTTTTAATCAATGGAACTTATTAACTCAAACGAATCCAGAAAATCACGATGTATTTACATTTGTTGAATACTCTGGTGCAGTGGGATGGACGAGAAAAGCACTTTCATTCTGGGACCCAGTTACGCAGATAGTAACTCTTACTACACACAATAAATCATTACTAACAATGGGTGAAGATACCTCAGGAGAAATATATCTTTCTACTAGACTTGGTATCAATACGTTCCAAGGCTCTGGACCGAACAACACCGCTATATACAAATTAACAGAGACATTTGATTCGTCTACTGAAACTCCTGCACAAGCACAAATACCAGCGAGTGAGATGGCACACGTACACGGATATGAAGTAACATATGATTCCGTTGCTGAAACATTTACTGCTAATGAGATATCAGACTGGGAAATGTCAACTTGGGATGCTTTCTTCCCAATATGGGAATTAAATGACCCAGCATCTCACGTTCATCCAGTAATATCATCCTGGTCGGCCGTACTCGATACTCAAACTCAAATTGGTTCTTCGGCTGGTTGGCATTATAATGAGGAGACTGGAGTATGGGAGCCATACGATATTGGTGCAGATACTCCTTGGCAGCCAGAAGTTGAGGGTGGTGATGGTGCTGTTTATATAGAAACTGCCCCGATTGTAGAAATACTAGGCGCTCACGAATATGGCGAAAATACTCATACACATTATTTTGACAGTTCTGACCTTGATACATTTGGCGCCAATTCAGATAGAATTGCGGTACCGATTACTCGGGTACAAGCAGAGCAACTAGCCAATGGAGTTGTAAATTATGTTTACGTATACTCTTCCCTGCAAGATAGCGGACAACACGTTCATTATCATCAATATAAGATTATGTGGAACCTCTCAACTCAACAATTTGTTGCAGATGAAATAGCAGAAATGTGGGATGTAGGTGGAACAGGCGAATACACAGCCGTTGATGAGATTAGTAGAACACACGAACATAGTTTGGCAGTTAATGGTATTCTTACCCATCTAGGTTGGAATGGTACTCCATTGTATACTGCACCTGATATTACTCTGGCACACGCACACGATTGGGATGAACTTCAAGGTTCTGAAGTAGACCATTTACACTCATTTAATAATACGGTACTAGACACTATCGGCGCAAATGCTGGAAGGCAGTCGATTCCACTTGATGATAATCAGACAACTGATTTGATTAATGGAGAAGTTGATGAAGTTATAATATACTCAAGCGTTGGTACTGGAGACCATTATCACGCTATTAAAATAACATATAATACAAATCTCTTGGCATTCATCGCACAAGATATTGAAAAATGGTCATCGTCCGATGGATTACAATTCTATCTCGAAGCACCAGCCACTCACGCACATCCAACACTAGTACAAAATTCAGCGAGTATTTCTGGTTATAATGAGATGATGGTGATTATGCCTGTATTTGGCTCCCCAGGATATCCGTATCCTGGTGGTTCTCATCCACATTTCCATAACAACACTATTGTTGGTCCATTTGCTTGGAATAATGAAATTGCATACGCAAAGGGCTTAACCGTTGACGAAGCAATGCAACTAATTGATGGCATCGAAGATTCTATTACTATCTACGATTCTATAGAGGGCGCCCACTTTCACGAGTATATAATTAAATGGGATGACCCGAATGATGTATTCTATGTAGAATCTTCTATTACTTGGATTAGAGGTGGTATCGAAGATGCACTACAAGACCCATCAAAATATTATGTTTCAGCCGTAGAGAATGAATCAGAGGGACTTCACTGGCATAACTTGACAATCGATTGGAATCCGTTGCTTAATGCTCCTGGTTCCGAACAACAAGAAGGCGGAAGTATTTACATAACTAAAGTTGAAACTTCTGATGAAGTATTATCTTCGGCTCCTAACATCACTACAGAAGTTACTTCTACAGAGTTAAGTCCTGTATCAACGACATATCCTGATACACCAGGGCCCGGCGATACGACTATAATTATTACATATAGTGATTTAGTTACGACTACGGAAACGACTACAACGCAAATAACAACCACGACCACGACGGTCACATTCTTTTCTGATTATGCGACAGAGACGGTTGTTGGTAGTCCAGTTATCACATATGATACATCCCAAACTGTAAGTTCACAAACTGTAGAGGACTTGACGGAAAGAAAGACATATATAAACACGATTCTTCAAGCAAATCAGCCGCCAATTCTTCATATTCAACCGTCATTTATTGAGGGTGAGGGGTCGCACGACCATCTATTGTATGAGGATTGTGAATTAGATACTTCAGGGCAATATGCAGGTAGAATGTGTGAACCTATCACTTTGTCACAGGCGAATGAGTTAATCAATGAGCAAAACGCAAACTATGGAATAATATTCTTTGATTCACCGAACGGAGCCGATAGCCATTATCACGCCTATACAATAAAATTTAATCCATACGCAAATGCTGGTGTAGGCGAATTTGTAGTGGATGGAATAAGCCAATATGATATAATTCCAGGAACTGGAACAACCGTTCATACGTTCTTGTTGAGTGGTGGCTACCACGACCACGATTATTGGATGAGCGTAGCAGAATATGTGTCACTATTAACAGGCACTTATGTAACTACACCACAGAGAGATGATACCCACGCGGCATCATATACTCACGAATTAGTGCTAGAATGGGACGGTGCTACATATAATATAATTTCACAGTCAAGTGACTATGATAACCATAACTTAATAAGTTATACGGGCTCTGTACCCCAAGGTGGCGAGTGGCTACAAAGTACAGCGGGTGGAGGCTTAGGTGACCACGAACATTCAGTCGTAATTGACGAAACTGATGTATGGCCGAAAGACCCATCATAACAGGCAATAACTATTGATATGTTTATTTAAAAAAACGTATAAATAGTTACGATTAATTAATCAAACTAAATAATTTTAAGGAGTTAGCAAAATGGGTGCAATTGTAACCAGTAAATTCAGAACACAGAACTTGATGGTTTTCATCGACCAGTTCAAAACTACTGGTTCTGTTGACGACAACTTCCTGTATCTAGGTTTTGGGCGGTCTGACGCTTGGCCTGATGATGCTCAAGGAAATGACGAAAGTTCAGGTAACTTTACGCTACCTGACCCACTAGATGAACACGAAAGTCAGTATTGGACCGACATTGTTGGTACCAAACGAATTCAGAACGATGATATTTCCCCGGTGCTCCCACGTATTGACTGGGATGGTGGAGACACTATCGCATTCGATGGAGATGCCGCGAACGGAATAGTAGCAATCGCTGAACCTGGACGGTCTTTCGTATCTAAAATAGGATATCACTCTACAGTAATGAACTCGGAATATCGAGTTTATATGTGTACAGGTGAACCATCAACTGGTAAGTGTTATGTTGGTGGCATATATGACGGTGGAACAGCCGTATCTCGTGCAACGTGTGAAGCGACTGTCGGTGGCCTTTGGTTACCTACTGGTGCTTCTGAAGAGCCAACAGGCTACACGGGAGATGTTGCTGGTCTAGTATCACAACCTATTAGTACGTCTGACAACTATGTATGGACATTCCTCTATAAACTAGAATTGAATGACATTATTAACTCGACTACGAATGACTGGATGCCTGTTATTTCAGGTACTGGCGTTCTTGCGGGTTCAGAACAAGCAGACTTTGGAGATATTGATTCTATCTTTACGGCAAAGACTCACCACGGTCTGATTCACGTTAGATTGGAAACCTCTGATGGGTTCCCAGAAAACGATGACTTTAGACAGATTGGGTTGCTACGTAATCCAGAACTGGCAGGTGGTGGAACTAAGGCTCAAGCGGCCGTATATGCTGATGCAGATACAAGTCTGGAAGCAGATAGTGGACAGTTAATCTATCTCGAAAACAGAAGGGCGATTACTCGTGCTTCTGACCAGATTGAAGATTTGAAACTCGTAGTAGAATTCTAAAAACGACTTTTTAGAGTTAAAAGTATATCTCTCCCTTTCGAGGGAGGGATATTAAAAGTACGAATAATATTTTAGGATAAATAGCGAATGGCATATAACTTTAACACATCTCCATATTATGATGATTACGATACAGAAGATAGATTTTTAAGAATCTTATTCAATCCTGGTCGTGCAGTACAAGCCAGAGAATTAACACAAATACAATCAATTCTCCAGAATCAGATGTCGGCTTCGGCTAATCATATCTGGAAGAATGGCTCGCCCGTAGTTGGCGGAGAAGTTAGTGTTGCAAAAAGAGAATGGATGCAACTCGCTACAACCGATACTACTTGGTTGAATCGTATTGTATATGGTGAAACGTCAAATGCCGTTGCTGTTATTGAGCAACTGCACGATGATGAGACACAGCCAGTTTATTATTATAGAATTCTTTCTGGAACATTTGCTCAAGCCGAAAACTTATTCACTTACGACACAGTTTGTGACGGTGGTTTCGATATCAATGGAGATTGTATTGACAACTCTTGGTATGACCCCACTAAAATCTATAAAGCAGGTGTCATTGTTGGCACTGGACAAGCATTAGAGGCAAGAGTCGAAAATGGAATGTATTGGTTAGATGGATTTTTCACTCCAGTCTTAGCACAAACTATTTTTCTAGACCCAGTCACTGCTACTCCAACCACGAAAGTCGGATTCGACATTTCGGAAGTTATTGTAGCATCTACGACTGACCCTCGTCTACTTGACCCAGCATCTGGTTTCTATAATCAGAACGCTCCGGGTGGAGACAGATATCAGAAAACTCTGACACTTATTAAAGAAGCCGATTCTGCTGAAGCAAATAAGTGGATGTGGTTAATGGATGTTGATGCTGGACTAATCACTACAAAATACGAAGCGACTGACTATTCACTGCTATCTAATGAAATGGCTCAACGAACTTTTGACGAGTCAGGCAACTATACACTTAATCCATTCCCAATTGAATTTAAAGAAGGCCCTACCGCTGATATGTTTGCACTTAAAGTAGACCCAGGCAAAGCATACATCAACGGATATTCACACGAACTCCTAGTTCCTATTACAGTTGAAGCAGACCGGGCACGAACTACTAGACACGTAGCAAACGACCATTTCACTCCTGAATTCGGACCATATTTTGAAATCGAATCAGTAACCGATATGAATGGTGTTTTTAATGTCGTTAATAAAGAATACATTATATTCGTAACAGATACTGGACATACGGCTGCCAATACGACTCCAACAACTATTGGTGTCCATAAACGTATTACTCACGTTAATAAAGTCGGCAATATGTACAGAATTTATCTTGAGAACGACATAGGACTTGATGCAATTTCCCCTGCACAATATATTGTTTCTGAAGCAAATTTAGGAGTATACGCAAAACTTTATCGTCCTACTGGCGTTGCTGTCAAAATGGGAGTTAATTATCCTTGGATGTATAAAGTACATTCAAAGACGGCATCACTATCTCTTGGACAGATAACATATTCTACACAAAAAAATTCTACAGCATCATTATCTGGTGCTCTTGCTTCTGTTCCTGCAGTTTTCAACGATATGCACTGGGAACGAGTTCTTTATATTTGGGATGAATTCACGAATTCAGTTATACCACAATACGGAACTGTAGCCTCTGGAGATACTTGGACTGCTGACTTATCAGGAAATACAACTGCACTCATTACTATTGTAGACCAAACAACTGGCTCTGTATCTACGAATTTATCTGGTCATAATATATCTATTATGGCAGATATGTATATGTCTAACGCCTCGTGGAGAGCAATATCTTACGGAGAATCAAGTGGTTCTATCGTATTGGCTAATGATACTCTTACTATTCCACACGCTGTTGCTGGAATAGTTTCTATTGTTGCTCCTGATACATCGGATGTAACCCTAAAATTTAATTTAGAACAGAATATAACTGATACGACATTTAATGATGGAGTATTAACTTGGAACGATAGCGTGAACCCAAGCCAGCCTGGTACGTATACAGTAACATACAAAGCATACACATTTGGTAATATTACGACTGCAAATTATTTTGCTGTCAACTCATATACTGATGCTGGTATTATTTACGATGAGGTTCCAGGATATCGTGATTCAAAAACTGTAAGTCGTAACCTTGCTGACCACATAGACTTTAGAGCATCTGATGATGATTATGCAGTTGGTACATATTTGCCTCTGCCTGAGTCTAGTATTTCTGTTTCTTATGATTACTATCAACCACGAAGAGACCGATTAGTAATTAACGATGATGGGTATATTAAAATCAAACAGGGATTTCCTTCAGATGACCCTAGGCTTCCAACTGAAGAAATGAATGAACTGACCCTGTACAATATGTTTGTACCAGCATACACTTATAATCATAAAAATATTAATGTCAGGCACGTAAAGAACAAAAGATTTACGATGCAGGACATCCGTAGCATTGAAAATAGACTAGAAAATTTAGAGTATTACACAGCCTTAAACCTCTTGGAGAAGGCTACTGCTGATATGCAAGTTATTGATACAGCAGGATTAGAGAGATATAAGAATGGTATGTTAATCGACCCATTCGTTGACCACGGTATTGGAGATGTAATAGACTCCGATTATTATTGTGCCATATATCCAGAAGCAGGAATTTGTACTGTCCCGTATGAAATGTACGGTATGGACTGCGAAGGTGGTGTAAATACCAATATTAAAACAAATAATCTGACATATACACTTGATTTCACAGTACAAGAAGCGTGGATTACACAGCCGTATGGTTCACAAGTAATTAACTTGAATCCATTCGCAAGAAAATCTTGGGTTGGATTCTGTACACTTACTCCACAATCTGACACGTGGTTTGAAGAACTTTATATGCCTGACGTTATTATTCAAAACGAAAATAACAATGAAGTACGCCAGCAAGTAGAAACTTTTGGAACACAAACGAGATGGAATGCTTGGCAGACTGAATGGTCTGGATGGGCTAATATCGGCGGAAGAGAAAATGTACGAGGTGGAGAAGAAGTAATCTCCTGGGAAAGTAATCTTGGATTTGGTGGAGCGATGGGACAATTCCAGGGAACTATGCAAGATGCGTGGGAAACTGGTACTCACTGGGGCTCAGGCACCATTATGAACCGACCCACTCGACAAAGAACTGTTTGGAGAACTGTAACAAATGTTGAAACTTGGGACCAACAGCAACAAGAAACCGAGAATCAAGCAAGAAGCGGAACAAGGTCTTGGATGGATATCAATGATATTCGCACCCAAGTTGGTGACAGATTCGTAGACTCTTCTGCTATCCCTTGGATGAGGTCCGTTCCTGTTACTATTGACGTAGAAAAACTACGACCAAATACTGTAATGCACTTTGAGTTTGATGAAATTAATGTTGATAACTATATCACGCCATCAGGCGGAAGTATGGGCGACCCAGTTATGACTAACTCTATCGGACAAATTGCTGGTGCTGTACTACAGATACCTTCAGAAGGCCCAGAGGGAGTACGAATCAGAACGGGTATGAAAATACTTGCAATAAAAGATAATTTCATTCAACCAGAATTAATGACTACTCAAGCAGTAGGTGTATTTACGTCTGCTGGTACTCTTGATAGACGCCAGAGAGACATTCTATCTACTTTAGAAAGTTATAGAGTTGATGAATCGATTAGAGATGAACGGGCTATTTTAGGTGGGACAAGAACTATACAGGAATCTAGAAACGGACTCACAAACGGAAGAGAATCAAGACAGATTACAGAGTATTATGACCCAGTAGCAGAATCCTTTCTTGTTGCTAATTCAGAAGGCGGAGCATTCATAGATTCAATTGACCTGTTTTTCTGGTCAAAAGATGATGAATCAACTCCAGTCCGAGTAGAAATCAGAACAATGATAAATGGTTTCCCAACACCAACACAAATTCCACTCGCATCTAAGATGCTTTATCCAGACCAAGTTGCTACTTCTACGGATGGAGCCGTTAGCACGAGATTCCAATTCGATGACCCGATTTATCTAATGAATGATACAGAATATTGCTTTGTTGTAATATCAGATTCATTAAAATATAATATGTGGATTTCTGAATTAGGAGAAGTTGACTTATTGTCTGGAAACTATATTAGTGAACAACCATATCTTGGTTCGATGTTTACTTCACAGAATAACTCTACTTGGACTCCAGAACAATTAAAAGATATTAAATTTGATATGAATAGATGTCAGTTTAGTCCTACTGGTGACTTACAGATTAATATGAAGCCTTTCAATGGAATTAAAGAAGCGGCCTCATTTATGCCTAATTTTCAGCCACTTGTTCTTTCAGGAACAACTTTGGGAATCGAGGCTATTATTAATGGCGACACAAATGACATTATTGGTGGTGTCCTAGATAATGAAGATGTAGTCCTAGATGATGTAGTTGCTCTTGATGGCTCTCATACTATCGCATCTGGTTATCAATATACTCCATTATCATATAATACGACTTTTTCAACAGAAAATCCAAATGTTTCTCCTGTTATTAATAAAGAGAGACTATCGACCGTTCTTGTTAATAATATGATATGGGACACTTCACCGATACCAAAGAATGAATATGGAATTTATCAGTCTAAAGATGTTAAGTTGAGAACTTTTGCTAACGACTTACAAATGTGGTTAAGTGTTCAATCAGTTCCTAATACATACGTAAAATGCTACTATGATACAGGTACAATTATTCCAAGATATATTACAATACAACCATACGCAAACACAGTCACACACGGTGATTACAACGTAAACGATTTTGAACAAGAATACGCATATATTTATCCAGGAGGCACAGATAGTCCTGAAAATCATATTACAAATCAAAATGCAGGCATCGCGGCCTGGAATGGTATAATTCCAGAGAGTGGTGATGAAGCCATCAAATCTACTGCTTATGTGGATGGTGATGACGACCCAGCAAACGAAACAATGATGCACTTAGTTGATATAAGTAATATGAAAGAGATTATCAGAACATACTTTATTTGTACTGAAGATTTAACGGGTGTCACCGCAGACTCAACGAGTGCTGGTATCGGTACCGACCTTGACGAATACGAAGTCGATGATATATGGTTCGGAAGTTGGGATGATGACCTTAATAGACATTTCTATAAGAAAATCATTCTTCCAGATGGAACATACGCTAAAGAAGAAGTACCAATTCTAGAGATTGATTCAATCGTAGATGCAGAACACCCTGATTATCCGATTGGTCTGGCTGTTATAGAAGAAGCGCCATTATCTTGGAGAGAGATGAAAGATAGTGGAAATACTGTAACAAATCCATCCATCGTAACGGATATGGAGTTTGTAGAACATACATTCACTCCACTGAAGAAAGTACCTGCTGAATTTGACCATTTTAGAATTAAAATCGAATTACACACGACCCATCGATGCTATTTACCAGCAGTTCGAGAGATGCGTGTCCTGGCACTGACATAGGAGAAGGAAGAATGGCTAAAAAACCAACCTACACAAAAGACCCCTATACTGGTGCTGTAGTATTTACCGATGTTGATGCTTATGCCCAACGTAAAAAGGTGATAGAACGACAGAAGTTATCAGAAAAGACGAAGAAGGATTCAAAGCGAAGTATAAATAGTATGAAGAACGAAATTAAAAGCCTCAAGAAGTTGGTAAGCGACTTTATTGAGGGAGGCAAGAACTAATATGGCAGGCACAACCGAAATTCCATACGTAAGAAAGGATGAGACCTTTAAGACGTGGCGAGAACGCACCAACCAGATGATTCAGCAACAGAACAATTTCGTCAGAATGCAAGAATTCCTGATGCTTGGAGTAAGTGACCCCTATGTCACCACCTCTATGCAATTGAATTATATGAGTGAAGTTTCTTCCGAATAAAAATATAGGAAATTAATAAATGGCACACTATACAGGTCACACATTCACTTTAACAGAGTTGAATACAATCGAGCAACAGAAGAGTGCATTTCTAGACTCTTTGAATATTAAGTTGGATGCTCCCGACCTTCTAGTTAAAGACTTGGCATTAATGCTCAAGTCTCTAGAGGTAATGGAGAATTTAGAGCATCTACCAGAATATAAAGACTTTTTAATTAATGTAGCAAATCGCTCGGCTGATTTTGTCTCTCCGACGGAATTGATACCAAATGGTGGTCTTGATATTACATATGAAACATCTAATCTAGTACAGAATAGTTCATTTGCCGTAGATGCGTTTGAGACAGAATTGCTCAAGAATAGTGGCTTTGATGTACCAGTAGATTTAGCACGACCTTGGTCGAACGGTATAGCATACCAATTTGATGTTCTCTTTACTGAAGGTACACAGATTGTTCAAGCATATACTGACGGATTACAAGAAGCCCTTACTTGGTTCGAGACTCCTTTAAAACCAAATACACAATACAAATTCGCATATGACCTATCAGTAGCAGACGTTAACTGGGATTTATCCAGTGGCGCACAGAATATGGTCGATATGCTGGCTCCAGACACAGCAACATTTTCAGAAGTTGGTGGTGGACCAGACCCAAGAGTATTCATTTGTTCGGTAGTGGAAGACCCACTTCTTATACGTCCTACTTGTAGTTATTGTACTAACAATCCTTCAATCACTGACGAAGCGACTTGTACAGGCGTTTCAGAAACTTGGGTAGTAGATACACCACAATATTTAACGTCAATCACTGCAATGGAAGCCGCTTGTACAGGCGCAGGCTCACATTGGGATGGTGGCGCAATCAACGACCCGAATACACAAACGCACACTCTCGTACCATATCATATTGAGGCACGTGAGGGTGACACAATTATATTTAATAACCCTATAACTTCTATATTAGTACACAATGCAGTTTCAGATGACAATATTTCTTTTGCTTCACCTGACTTAGAGCCAGGAGAAGATTGGAGTTGGGTTGTAGACGGATATCACGACTTATATTTTCACTGTACATTCCACCCTCTTGAAGAAGGGCGAATGACAACGACCACAAATCACAGATTTGTTTATTCTATTGACCACGGTTTAAATCCTGGTGATACAATTAAAGTTCCGATTAACTACGGCGCAAATGTTGCCCTACCATCGCTAAGTAACTCATACAAAATTAACTTGACGATGCCTCAGCCTTGTACTTCATTAGGTGGAGCGGGTAACCAAAACGTAGTAGAATCACTTTACCACGACTTGAGTCTTACAGACTTAGTAGCATTCCAGTCTGGTCCAGTTGAAACTAATCCAAATGCGACAGTCCCAGTTGATGTTATTTTCCAAGGCGGAGATGACCCACAAACGGTTGACGCAACAGCGGACGTTTCAGTTGTCGGTGGTGTTGTAACTGCACTAACACTATTAACTGGTGGTTCTGGATATCGAGCAATTCCAACGATGTACATTACTGGCGGTGATGGCGCAGGTGCTGTCGGTGAAGTAACATTTGATGGTTCACTTGAAACAATTACACTCACAGATATTGGTGCCGGATATACTTCTGCACCTACTATAGAAATTTCAGTGCCAGCAACTCCTCTTATTGGAGATGGTGGAACAGCGGTTCGAGCCGAAGCAACCTGTACTATCACTGGCGGTGGAGCAATCGATGTAATAACGATAACAGTGGCTGGTTCTGAATATACAGGCCCGCCCGTAATCTCTTTCATAGGTGGTGGGGCAACCGTTCAAGCAATTGCAGAGGGTGAAATTACAGGTTCTATAACTGCACTAACACTACTGCAAGGTGGTACTGGTTATGGTTCTGGTGACGGGTCAGTCGGCTTAGGCGAAAGACAATGGGAAGAATATATTATCACCGCAGTTCAAAAAGGTGATGCACGAGTAGACGTATTCTTTGATGACGTTAATGTTATCGGACATATTCATACTGGAGAATTGACAACGGCAGAATATGCCACAATTCAGACAGGTGCAAACGTAATTTCAATGTCTTCCACGGACGGTGACGGTTCGGGTGAAAACTCACCTCACGCTCACTCTGTTACATTCAATTGGGACCCAGCCCTAAACGCTGGTGCTGGTGGACTGTATGTTGTAGGTATGACAGGTTCACATACTCACGGTATGGAGAACTACTACGATATATCTGGTGGAACAAATATTGAATTAACAAACTTCGGACATTATCATCAAATCTTAATTGACTTGGCTGATGAAGCAACGCTTAAAGCAAGTCCTCTTACTGGAGTTACACAAGACCAAGACGGAACTTGGAGTGCTACGGGTGGTGCCACATTAATCAGAACTTCTGACTACGGCACTTCAGACCCACAGCATTTCCATACGCTTGAATTAGGTTGTCTTACTCCTGCAGATGATATCTATTTAATTATATCAATTGACCAACATATTCACGATTTTGATAGAGTCTGGTATCCAGGTTCAAGTCAATTCACAATCGGTCAATACGACTTTTCAATGGGTGGAGATGATAATAATCCTACATCTATTGCAGACCCATTCACAAACATAGTAGGGTATGTGAAGAAAGAACGTGGAATCGAATGTGATTCTCACGGTCTGGAAGCAGGTCAGAAAATACATTATCAAAATGTTTACAACGGTATCCATCACGGAAATACGAACTACTTTGTAGATTTCATAGTCGATTGGGACCACTTTGTACTGACAGAAACAGTTATTTATCCTTTAGCGAATGCTCCTGGAACTACACCAACAACATTCAATGTTGAAGAAGCATACACAGTTGTTGCAGATATGGCATCGTATAGATTTGAAGTCGAAAGAGACATAACAAATCACTTCGGTGACCCAGGTGCTGGAACTGGAGTAGAGATGCTCTGGTCACGACCACGTACTGTCAAATCAGTCAATCACGGATTAAGTGTTGCTGATATTGTTCAGTTACCTTCAGGCCCACAACCGTATATGCCATCAGAATTACCTGGTGAAATGAGAAACCATACAGTTGTCGCACTCGGAGATGGTTACGGACCAACTGATAACTTACATATTACAGTAGATACACAAACATCATTAACATTCCCAGACCCGAATACAACCACAGTAGAAGGCGCACAAGACTCGCCTTGGTACTGGACTTGGTGGGACCAGAGTGATATATCTTACTTCCCTTATCAAAGAGATGAAGCAGAAGCAGAATCATTTGGTGGTAACCAAGGTATAGTTGGTGGATTCGACTTATTCAGAGGTGGTACTTACGAATTTTTAAATAACGCTTGGAACCCATCAGGGCATATCACAATGCCTGACCCATTCACGGGTGCACCTACATCAATGTATATGCACGCCGCTGGTATTAAAGCAATACCCGGAGCAGGTTGGGATAACTTAGTTCAAGCAGGTATGACAAGAGGTATAGGCGAAGTCGGAGAAGGCTATCACTGTATCTCTAAAAATGCAAATCACGGATTAACAATTAATTCAGGTGACTATAATGATTTTGTCAATACAGATGAAGACCCCGGAACTTGGATAGCAGACGAGCCATTCCCAGTTTGTATGTCTCTCCCTGGTTGGTGCGAAGCAATTGACGTAGATGGTTGGTACTACAACGGTATCGATGACTGGGCAACTTGTGAAGCATTAAATCCAGGTTTTGATGACGTTGGACTCCCACAATGGAGAATGTCACAATGGATTGGTAACTTCTCTAAAAACTTTATTTGGAGAATCCCAGAAGATTTCGGCCTAACAGGCGCTGATGGCGTATCTGGTTTCGGCCCATTTGTTCCACCAGGAGCAGTCAACGGCTACTATGCGGTTGAAGCAGACGGTGGACTTTACAAATTTGACAAAGAAGGTATGATTGAAGGTACTAACCGAACAATCAACTTATATCGTGGTGGTACATATCGATTCAGAGTTAATGCCGCAGGACATCCGTTCTACGTAACGACTGACGATGGTTCTCACTTTACTCCGGGTGCTTACTTCGGTGAGTATCTATTAGGTGTAACGGGAACAAGGGCAGAAGAAGGCCCTGGTGACCAGACATATACAGGTTCTTCTAACTTCGGTGCTGATGCCACAGGGGCATTAAAATACGAAATATGCGAATTCACTGTTCCTTCAGTGGCGCCAGATACATTGTATTATCAATGTGCGTGGCACGCCTCGATGATTGGAACATTAAATATTATTGACCTACCGACAGTTAATGCTGGCGAAGATATACACGTTTATTATCATCACGGTCAAGATAATATGTACACTCCGCTACACATCTTAGATAAGATTGTTGTAGATAACGGAACAGGTCCTGATTACTTTCAAGTACAGCCAGAACCTGAATACGCATTCCCAGTAGCAGGAACTTCAAACCACACATTACAACTTGGTAATCTAGTAACAGCAACTGGACCAGGTGCTATACCAAAAATTCAAGCAATGAATATCGAACTTGGAACGGTACAATATATCGACCCACTTTCGATGATTGTGGGTGTTGGTTCAGAGCAATTCCTTGTTACAAATAACTTTACTGGTAACGCTGTAGTTTACTTGAGTGTAGATATTGGCTATAGGTCAGATATTGCTCTAGACAACGTAACTTTCAAAGAAGTTGTTTGGACAGAGACAGGGTCCTGGCAGGTTCAAGGTGGCACAGCATATACAAGTGATACTACTGCTGGTCATATTGAGCAACTTGTTACTGGCACAGTTCTTGACGGAATTACTTATGAAATTCAATACGATATCATAGAAGATTTCAAAGATGACTTTGGTGCACCAAACGGAACAATTAAAGCATCTATCATAGGTGACACAGTTGTTGAGGGTACTGCTAACACGGTAATCGGACATTATTCTGAAACAGTGGTAGCACCATTAAACTCTACAGTATTCAGACTGACAAGTACGGGAATGGGCAAGATTGACAATGTGTCAATCAGAGAACGAGTAACTGGTCAGAATGCTTGGTATATGGGTGAAGGTTGGAGTTCAGTGGGTGGTAAAGCATACATTGATGGTTCTATCTCATCCGCATCACAGATTAATCAGACTGTTGGCTTTGAGGCAGGGAAACTATACGAAGTTAAATACAACTTATCAGACCTTGACCCAGAAGATAATGGAATGACTGGACGATTAAGAGTCGGACTTGGTAATAATGTAGACCATCTTATTGCAAACTGGAACTTTGATATTACTGACCCAGTGCTAGTTAACTGGACAACGAGTGGTGTTGATGTACAAATCAATAATGAAAAACTAGAATTTAGTTCTTCAGTAAATGGTACTGCAACATATACAGTTCCGAATGCTCTTGTTAAGAATCGTCATTACGAAGTGACTCTAGCCACACAACTACAGACACACGACATTTTACATTTTCAAGTTGGACCAGGGCCTACGGGTTCTCACTCACATACTTTCCAAATCACTCAGGCTGATGCCGATTGGTTACAGGAAGATGACACTCGCACAATGGCTTTCGCACAGACTGATGCGTATCACGCCGAGACTTATACTCACGTATTTACTCTTGGTTGGTCTGCAGGTGGTGGTTGGACTCTAATCAGTCAAACTATTCCAGAAGGACACGAAGATATAACACATACAGGCACAACTGTTAATACTCCGACTATTGAAATTCTTATGGACGGTGTTGTTAAAGCAACAATCACAGAAAGTGGAATTCAGCATTTCGATATGTTAGGTGAATCCGTCACTGACGTAGTAGTTAGAATGAATGGTACTGGTTACATTGACCACATTAAATTATTTGAAGAAGAGATTCCGACACTAGATTATGATTCTACTGGCCTTGTTCATCAAGGTGAAGTAGTCCATCACGTAAGAGCGGGCTCTCACGATTCTCTCATTCACTTTGTTGCGGATGTTGATAATAATCGTGCAGAAGAGAATCCTCCATATTACTCTCAAACTGGTTTTGAAGGAGCCATCGATGATGTTTCCGTAAGAGAAATCGAAGAGAAATGGACATTTGCTCCTGAACAAGGTGGAGCCGCGTATGTTGACCAAATAACTCAACAAATCTATACATCTGGAGTTGGTTCTTCAGCAAGAGGTATTGCCCATATCAATTTTGAAATAACTGACGAAATGAATTATAAAGTGGCTTTCAGTGTAGACAGACCTACTGACTCTATAGTTAAAGTTGGTCCTACACCAGATTCAAATAGTTACGGAGAGATGGTAATAAATGCGAATGATACGCTTAGTGAAAAAGACTTCATATTTGTTGCACCTGTAACGGGAGTTGCATACTTAACGATTGCGACTACAGGCAACGGGTTCACTTACTGGGATAATATTTCAGTCAAGACTGTTCCGAATCTTTCTTCTGACGAGTATCTACTCTTAGCACGTTCAATGAATGTGTTCGGGGTTCCAATAGGTGGAGAATCTAGATGGAATGCAACTCATCTCGATATGGAAAGTGCAGATTATACTGGACAACCAACAGCAGGAATGCGTAACATAGAATCATTCGGTGAATCTATCATTGAAGATTACTATGATGTTAACAAGCGTTCTAACGAAATCTTGAATCCGCCTGTAATGATTTCTGGTTTAGATATTGAAACTGGTGCAAGAGGCGTTCTAGCAATCAGCCCATCGTGTTCTAATCCAGCATTTACTGATATAGTATCCTGTCATACTGCTAACGGAGTTTGGACTGACACTGTACCCGCATCTTGCTCAAACGGAATTTATCTAGATGAACCAACTTGTGTAGAACCTTGGGGAACTTGGACTGCAGGAACTTGTTCGGCTACAAGTATAACCGATGAAGGAGAATGTTTAGCGGAAGGAATTTGTTCTGACCCATCATTCAATAATAATGAAACACAATGTCTTGCCGCAGGTACTTGTTCTGTCGGAACTTACTATGACCAAGTATCTTGTGAAAACAATGCAGGAACTTGGACAAATGCAGGAAATACTTGGACAAGTGCAAATAATACTTGGACACCAGGCAGTTGTACAGACGTATCATATACTACTGAACAAACTTGTATTGCACCGAGAGGAACTTGGACTGAAGAAGTGTTCGAGAGTTGTTCAGATGGAATACAATTAACTCAAGTTCTTTGTGAAGCAGACAGAGGAGTTTGGGACCCGACAGTTGTAAGTGCAATACCGGGACATACAATAATCTTAAATGGTGATGGTATTGACCCACTGTGGACTATAACAGTAGGCGGAGTTGTTCAAGAAACTGGCGCTCTAAATCTACCGACACAGGTCAACTTTACATTGGCTGACAGTACTCCACTTGGAGCACAAGAACTAATAATCACTAATACTGACGGTGACACAGCAACAATGGCCACCACATTTATGGTAACCGACCACTTGAGAATTATAACGGTTACAGATGAAGGTTCTGGAATATTTTCAATAACTGGAGCCAACTTCTGGCCAAGTCCAAATACAGCAATAACGCTAGAAGTAACTGGAATACCTGGGGTAACAGCAGGCGCTTATACTCCTACATTCATTGATGCCAATAACATCTCTTTTGATGCTACTGGTCAGGCGAGTGGTACATATGACGTAATACTCACCCATACAGACGGCCAATCGTTCAGAGAAGTTAGTTGCATAACGATTCCGTAAAAAAACGATATGCTTATAAATAGTTTTATTATAAATATATCAGAAGAATACAATTTTTGGAGATAAAATACAATGTCCGTAACACTATCAAGCATAACTACTGCGGTTGACCCGTTTAATGACATACCAGATATTACATTTGATAGTATCGATGTTTCGGCGTTTACCGAAGAAGTAGAAATATATACAAATACGCCGGCGGTAATGATACCGACTAAATTGAACGCTATGGCGACTTCAATGAAGACCTGGCTCAATGATAATATTTCCGCTCCTTTAGAAAATCAACAGAATACCTTCAAAAATGAGGTGGTTGTCCGTACCAATACGGCAATGAATGCTGTAGAAACCTATATGAACGATGAAGTTCAGGGTTTCGTAAATACTACATTCGTACCTTGGGCTAATGATGCAGGAAACGTCCTGTCTAATCACGCTAATACTCTTGAGAACAACGTAACAACTACGATGACTCAATTGCAGGCTGATTATACACTTCACGTCCTGGCACAAGATGCAATTATCGCCCAAGCACTAAATGATATACTGGAAAATCTAGCCCAGTATACTTCTGGCGCTGCCAACTCTGGTTATTCTATTCACGCAACAAACGAATTACTCGCCGATATCACAATGACTCGGGAGATTGGCTTTACTGATTATATGTACAATTCAGAAGGCAATATTACTTTCGCTGAAGAAGGCTCTAACACTACTCATCACATTAGTTATCATCCATCTACTGGAGCGATTATGTCTTTTGGTGAGACAATGCAAATTGTAGGTGAGCCTCGACCTTTCGTTCAACATTTGAAATTAGAAAATGAAGCATCTACTGGTTCAACTTCAGTCGCAAAAATTAAAGCATATGATGCCTTTAAGAATACTTCAGGTGGTGGAGTACACTCATTCAGAGTCAGTGGTCACGAAGTAAATGGCGACCCTGCAGTCGAACTAACTATTTTAAATAATACTTCAGTTCCTGACGTAGACAATCCAGAACTTATACTAAGACGTGGTGTTGATGCCGCGATTATGTTCGGAAATATTGATGCGGGCGATTATATTAAAATTACTGAAATAGACGGCACTACAATTTATAATGGTGGGGTTGTCGGTCAATATGCAGAAGATTACGATACAGTTTTATTTAAACCCAATGCAAGTTATTGTCACGATATGACATCCGCAGTAACTGGTTGGGGTGTTCCTGCAAGTTTTCACGCAAGTGACGTAGACTCATCCGGCGGTGACCACGATACGCCAACTAAATGCGAAGAGTATGTTGACTCTATTGTCGCACTTCTCGATGACTTCTCACGTACTTATGAATATGGTATAGCAGGCGAATCTTATGTCGGTTCTCTTTCTGACGGACTGATTTACAAAGTTTATATCAATGATGACTCAGGTTTCATTGATTCTTACGCATACACAATTGATGCAAATGGCAAGCAAGGCACTGGTGCTATACTTAACGCTATCTATGATGATGGTGTTTCAGATGTAACGATTACATCTGGTGGAACCAAGTTCTCTATGAACGCGGCCGCTAGAGCGTTTGATTTGGGTGCTGTAGATGTTACTGGTTCTTCTGAAACGAAGGCAATAGCGACTCATACTCTTAAAAACGGAATGGTTGATACTATTACTGTTGATATGGGTGCCCCAGGCGCTGGTTATACTGGATATTGGGAAGTTATGGTAGAAGATGGCGGAACAGGTCATACGCATACAATTCAATTAACACAAACAGAAGTTAATGTGATAAAAGGTGGTGGCCAAGTTACTTCTACGACTGTAGATGCTGGCCATACTCACGACCAAGTAGTCGGATGGAATGATTTCAATAACTCATTCTATTATGTTTCTACTTCAGGTGCTCACAATCATCCAATTGGTGTTGCAACGCACGAAGTTAATCCTTTAATAACCCTTTCAGTTACAACTTCAACTGGTGGACTGGCAGATGGCGATGTCTATCTGACTGAAACTGGCGAACTTGACTATGTTACTGTTACAAATGGTGGAGCCGACTATGTAGTCGCAGACACAATTGCGATTTCCGGTGGTGCTCCTTCAGTAGTTGGGACAGTAACTATGGACTTAGTTGACGGTGGAATAGCGGGATTCTCTGTATCAAATGCTGGTACAGGATATACTGATACGACTGCTAAAACAGTTGCAGTTATAATTCAGAATAACGCATTTAGCCCATCAACGATTTCTGCGAATGTTGGCGATACCGTCACCTTCCAGAATCTTGACATTCAGCCTCATACTGTTACACATACAGATGGTATGTTCGACTCAGGAGATATTCCTCAGAACGCAACATTCACTTATGTTATTACCAAAGAAACAGAGATTACAGACAAGTACGACCTCTATGATGATAACAATGTAGGCACAACCGCTACTCTTTGGGTGCGAGATAATTCTGTCTATGTTGATATGGTAACTACAACGGGTGGTGGAGTTAGAGGGCTTGCGACAGTAGACTCAAACGGAAATATTCTTAACATTGCTGTAGACAGACCTGGACAAGGTTATGTTTCAGGCGATACTGTAAGAATTATTGATGTATCTGGTCCTGGTGAAGGTGCTTATGCTGACATAGTTACAGACCGTAGTATTGCGGTAGTTAATGTGACTGCGCCGGGCACTGGCTATTCATCCGACACACAGGTTATAGCAATAGATAACACGGGCTACCCAATTTGGGATGAGCCACACGCAAACATTATCGGAACTTCATTTGGTTCAGGAGCAATCTTGAGACCAGTACTTACGACTGAAGCAGTTTGTTCAGACTCACAGTATCTAGACGAGACAACTTGTTTGGCTGCCACTGAAACTTGGACGACTGTCGGTGAAATGACTGGAGTGACTGTAGTTGACGGTGGTTCAAATTATACCGATATAACATTCGTTATTAATGACCCAGCGGAAACAGGTAATGGTGCGACTTTAGAAGCAGACCAAAATAATGTAGTTACCGCAGTTAACTTTACTGCAAGAGGCGAGAATTATAATGAACCATATCTTCTCGTTCAAGATGGTGGCGGATTACTAGGCTCTAATCTCTACGGCGGACCGACAGTTGGTAATGGCTTTGTTGGTACAGTTGGTTTAAACAACGGTATCGGAGCAGTTACGATTGTCGAAGATTGGCAAGACTATGAGCCAGGATATACTAGGGTTATGGTCATCGATGAACACGCAGAACCTACTGGTTACGGTGCTGAAGGCACTGCTACGCTAGGTGTTGCGGGTAACATCTCTGATGTTGAGATGACTAATCCAGGTACAGCATACAAAACACCAGTTGTGTTAGTTGCTGGACCAGTCATATACACTGGAGCATCAATTAATAATGTTAATACTGATTTAGCACTATATGGCCCAGAGGGAAATACCAACGGTTCTCCTTTCTCTGCTAATAATGCCGCAGGTACTAACTACAAAAACGGTATAATGATTCAATTTGAGAATCCAAATGGACATACTTTGAACGACTCTTGGTCATTCAAAACGATGTCTTGGACATTGGGTACTCCTGCGTCATTGCTATATACGTCTAGCCGATATGATGGTAACCTCGAAAATATGCGAGGCATCATAACTCTCAAAGATGTTTGGGATGTGTAAGGTTAGATAAATTTATATAAAATAATTCTGTATTATAAATAGAATTGAATATTAAAGAACTGGAGAAAATACAACTATGGATATTTTAACACTTGGTAAGATGAACCAAATGGCGAAAGATGTCGACCAAACCTTGGAATATCTAGCCAATGCGACATTCTCTGCCCTAAAAGACGTTTGCGATTTCCAAGAAGGAAACATTACAACGATTGAATCGTGTGTTGCCCAAGGAATCCTAGACTTAGAGGCTGCCGGAGGCGGTGGCGGTAGTGGGCCACAATACGTATTGTATGTTGGTTGTAATCATAACAGCGGACAGACTGGTCAAGAAGGAATAAACTATGGCGGACATCAATGCAACTGGACAGTTCCAGCAGATGTAAAAGGAATAAAATTTGAAATGTACGGCGGAGGGGCCTCAGGTTGGGGTGCTTGTTGCTGTATGATGGTTGGAATTCCTGGTGGTGCAGGTGGTTATATAGTAAAACACTTAAACGAAGAAGATGGCCATTTTACTGCCGGTTCTTCAGTATATTCAATATGTTCAGCAGGAACAGGCTGTTGCTATCCTGGTAGTAGCATAGGCAGAGGACATACGAGTTACGTTACTGGTCCTGGTCTTTCAAACTTCTGTGCGATTGGCGGGCACCAAGGTCAGCATCAATGTAGAAGTTTTAACTGTTACACTTGTTGTCATACTTGTTTCGGTTGTGCCCACGTTTACGGTGGGGATTATGGTCAACCGGGACGTTCATCTTGGTTACATAGTAATCATTATTGTGCGGGTGGTCTGTGGCAAGTTGCTTCAGGTTCCCCAGGACCTCTTGGAACTGGCGATGCACATTCCCCAGATGCGTGTACTTTTGGTATGCACTCCGGTGGTTCACCTGCCTCACCTGGTGTTGGCGGGTATAGCGGAATGACTTCGGGTAGTTGTTGTTGCTCAAAAGCCGGTGGTGGTGGCGCAGTAGTTGTCACATATTGGAAATAAGACAAATTAAAAGTTAATTAGGAGATATATTAAAAATGGCTAAATTGAATATTGAAATGACGTATCCAGTGCCGGATAAGTATCTATCCCAGAGTACGGCGGCCGGTAATACTGCTACGTTGTCTTATCTAGGGCCTGACACAATCTGGGTGCAAGTATACAAAGACGGAGATAACAAAGGGAAATGGAATACCAATCCCATAAAAACGAATTATCACGATGATGGTGATATCGAAGGCGAGGATGACGATATGACCGCGGCAATCGAAGCACTTCCAGTGCCTCTTGATTCGGCTCGAATCAAAATCGATTGCAACACGAATCCACATCTTTGTGCCATATGGACTGATTGTCACACTGTAGGCGATGACACAGGTTCTTATGAAAATCTTCCCCAAATACAAGATAAACTTCCTGACGGAACTGTTTATTACGAGCGTCCTCGAGACGATAAAATTCCACCTGACCACGTATGGAATCCACAAGAATGCACTTGGAATTTCGATACAGAAGAGTGGGACTTAGTATTACGTAAGCCTAAAGACTTCGGTATGCCCGAATCTTGGGATGAAATTCGTGCAAATAGAAACAGAGACCTCGAAGATACTGATATCAAAACACTTTTACCAGACGGTGATGAAAAGACTGCTTGGGAAGAGTATCGGCAACTATTGAGGGACATTCCTCAGACTTACGCCGGTGCAGAATTGCATACTATACCACGTCCAGAATCTCCCGAAGATGTAAAAAATAATGCGGCGAGAGCGGCTGAAGAGGAGAACAACTAATGGATATCTTAACACTTGGTAAAATGAACCAAATGGCCAAGAACACTAACCAAGCGTTAGAGTTGATGGCAAATCACGTATATGAAACACAGTCTGAAATTGCAGAATTTCAAGCAACCAATGAAACTAATATTGATTCGGCCGTCTCGACGGGATTGTCAGAAATTCAGACTTTGATTGATACTGGAGTTTCATCTGAACCCCAAAAACACTTTTATATTTACAACACAAATCATTGGTCAGTGACTAATGGTGGTTGTTGCTTACATTGGACTGTACCTGCAGGAACTCAAATAATTACATTTGAGATTCTATCTGGTGGCGGCCCAGGTGGCTCTGCCGGACACGATTATGACTCAGGTCACGGTGGTGCTGGTGGTAACTATAATGAAAAAACAATCTGTCTAGATGCAGGACATTTTAACTCTGCTCCTGGCAGTGAATCTTCTTATACATTATGTTCCGGTGGTACTTCACAATGTTCTTGTTGCACAACTTGTAACAGAGCGTGTAGACACGGTTGTACATCTTATGTAAACGGACCTGGCTTATCAAACTTCTGTGCGATTGGCGGTCACGGTGGTTCAACATCTTGGGATGTTAACTCTTCTTGTTATAACTGTCACATTGGAAATCTTCAGTGCGATAAAGGTAACTACAATGCAGGTTGGGTATCACATAACTGTAACGAAGCAACGCAAGGTGGAGATATGTGTTTCAGAGGTATTAATGGCTCACACGATAAACAGTATGACTGTTGTTCAGACACGCACTCATATAGCGGTGGACCTTCGGGACCATTTGCAGTATCAGGCACTGCTGTTAATAAGCATTGGTGTACTGGTAATCACGCTTGTTGTTCTACTCATTCAGCCTTCCCTGGTGGGGGTGGTGGTGGTTACGGAACAGGTGCAGGAACTCCTTGTGTAGGTGGTTTTGGCGCAGGTGGCTTAGTTAAAGTGACTTACCAATAATGAATAAATTTAGGAGATAGAATAAAATGGCACACGTACAAAAAATCGTAACTTACGACTTACCAGACGAGTTCGAGATGCTGTCACCGACTAAAGCGATGGGTAAAACGTCTACGCAAAGTTATGATGGCCCTTCTACTCTCATCCTATGGATTGACAAAGAGTCGCAAGATATTGAACAGACTTGGGACAAAGACGACTATACAGACCGTCCTGTACCATTAAATTTAGAAGTCAAAGAACTTAAAGCAGACACAGACGAGAATACGGTTAAAATCGGAATTCTCTACGGTGGCTTTGCAGAGAGAAAACTTTATGAAGTTAGAGTCGGACCAGTTGATGAGGACAATATTATCATTGCTGACCCCTCGGACCCACGGCAAATCTTTTCAGAAAATGATATCATAGATGACTATACTAAACCTCTAGTGTTTAGGTCTGATTATCGCCGAAGAGATGATGACTTCATTCGTAAAGAACGAAACAGTAGACTGAAACAGTCCGATGCCAGAATCGCAGAAGATATGCCTGAAGAAGTCAAAGCAAAATGGATGGCTTATCGTCAGAAATTACGAGATATCCCTGCAGATTGGTCCGCAGTACCTAACCATATGGTTAGATGGCCAACTGACCCAGACGGAGAGTATGATGACCCGTATGCTCGGAACGAAGATGAGAACCACGATATCATTATGGTGGCAGACCGCACAGCGGATGATGCCGATGCAATGGCACAATTAACACCTATTGATGGTATTGACGAGTAAGAATAAGAAGTTTTAAGTAGTATATTGAGGGCTTCCCTAGTGGGAGCCCTTTTTTATTGCGTATAAATACTTGACAAGATGTACTGATTATGTTATAATAGTCGTAATTTTAGGTAATTAAACAAGTGAGGTGAAGTGATGAAACCGAGTCGTTCAAAGGCTTTCTTTATAAATGGTGGTGCCGGTCGTGTGCTATCATCAATCCCTGCATTAGAAAAATATCACGAAGAATCAGGTGACCCTGACTTTGTTATTGTTTGTGAAGCAGGAATGGATTTCTACAGAGGACATCCAGTTCTCCATAAACACGCATACGAAGTATGGCACAAAGGACTCTTTGAAACTATCAGAGACAAAGATGCCGTATCTCCTGAGCCCTATCGTGTAAACGAATACTACAACCAACAATGTTCTCTTGCTCAAGCATTTGATATCGAAATCAATGGTCTAGAGGACCCACGAGAACTTCCAGTACCAACTGTCACATTAAACAAAATGGAGACTGTTACTGGATATCAAACTATCCAAGAAATTAAAGCGGGTGTTAATAAAGACAAGGCTATAATTATTCAGCCGTTTGGCCGTACTATCACCAAAATGGGAGAACACCTCGTAGATGGTACATCCCGCTCTTTTGAACTTGGAAACATTACTAATATTATTGGTATACTCCGTGAGAAGTATGCAGTAATTATAATGAGTGAAATTCCTTTTAATGTACCTCAAAACGAGAAACATCCAATAGCATTTCCAAAAGAACCCAATCTCCGACTATGGGCTGCGATGATTAATTCAGCGGACCATTTCTTGGGTTGCGATTCTGTTGGACAACATATTGCTAAAGCATTAGGCAAAACAGCGACAGTTGTTGTTGGTTCTACTGTACCTATCAATATCACTTATCTTGATGATGACGATTTTGATGTCATAGATTTTGGTCACGAGAAGGGAAGAGAATATTCTCCTATCAGACTAACTATGGATGATGAGATAGATAGGGGTAATGATAAGATAATGATGTTGGAAACTATGGAAGAAAAGAGAGTCGTAGACTCTTGTGTAGAATTCTTAGGAGAATCAAAACCATTCTCTGGCAAATTTGAGCCAAGTCAACCAAACCAATCCTGTGGTACACCAGCACCGACAACTACAGAAGAACAAAAACCCAAAGACTTACCGAACTATGATTTCAACACAACGAATTTATTGGAGACATAAGATATGAGCCAGTGGATAGCAGGTATAGCCAGAGGCCATAATGGTGGCGTTTGTTTATTGAAAGATGGAGAAATCGTTTTCTCTGTAGAAGAAGAGCGATTGAGTCGATTTAAATACGATGGCGCCCCATTAGCCTCTATGACTAAAATACTTGACTATACAGACAAGTTGGATTATCTAGTAATTGCTCATACACAACCAGATGAGAGCCGACTAGATTATAGTGGAGATACTATTTATGCCGGCTTGGCACGAAAATTAAGGCTGATTGAAAAGCCAGACCAAGTATTAGATATGCACAAATGGCACCATAAGATGCACGCCTCTTGTTCTTTCTATAGGTCTGGTTTTTCTTCTGCCGTTGCAGTTATTGTAGATGGCGCTGGAACATTTATTCCAATGCAAATGAATAACGAAGAAGTGATGGTCTGGGAATTAGAATCAATATTTGATTGTGCTTATCCAGATAATTTCAAGACTCTCTATAAACATCAAGGTAGTAGAGGACCCATTCCAAGTTATCACAACCTAGAATATAGTTCTGAAAGAGAGGGCGAGAAAGGCACTCACGAATTAATTATTGATGATTCTGCGGGCATCGTAAAAGCATACGAAGCCGTAACGCAATATTGTGGTTGGTCACCTATCGAAGCAGGCAAGACTATGGGGTTATTTCCATATGGTGGATTAGTAGATTACTTTCCAAACATATATTCAACACCACGTGGAAGTGATTGGAAAACCACAGACAGAAATTTAATTATTCCTACATATCCAAACGGAGCATTAGTAAATGCTGGTCGTTATAAAAAATTAAATATTGGCTTAGAAAAAGAAGATGGTGATGTGACATTACTTGATAATCGTAGAGATATGGCATTTGCCGTTCAGAAAGAATCACAACAAATGGTTCTTGATTTAATTCGTAAAGCAGTTAAAATGAGTGGTAATAAGAATGTTGTTCTTTCTGGTGGTTATGGACTTAATTGTGTCGCTAACTATTGGTATCTTGGCGAACTAAAAGATGAAGGTATAAATCTTTATGTAGAGCCAGTTTCAAGCGATGCTGGTACCGCCATCGGGGCCGCACTACTATGTCACTATTCACTAACTAAAGATGAGACAGTAAGACCATTTGGAGAATCTCTGTTTCTAGGACCCTCACAGATACCTACTGAAGAAGAAGTTATTAAAGTTGCGAAAAAATATGATGCTTCTGGTGTTTACAATAACCAGTACACGGAAGATGCTGTTAAATTGATTTTGAAGGGGAACATCGTATCGTTGTTCCAAGGTCAGAGCGAGATTGGTCCAAGGGCTTTGGGCAATCGTTCTATCCTATATGACCCGCGGACGCTTGACGGGAAAGATTATGTGAACTCGGTTAAACATAGAGAATACTTCCGTCCGTTCGCTGGGTCAATTCTTCACGAACACGCACACGATTGGTTTGATATGAGAGGTATGGAAGAATCTCCTCATATGATGTATGCTATGTACTGTCAAGAAGGTGTCGCAGAACAAATCCCTGCTATTATTCACGTAGACGGAACTTGTAGAATACAGACAGTCAAAGAACACCAGAATCCAATCTACTATGAAATGATTCAAAAATTTTATGAGGAAACTGGCATACCAATCATATTTAATACATCTTTCAATCTTGGTGGTGAGCCACTTGTCGAAACGATTGATGATGCTATTAGAACCCTGCGAGATAGCGATATAGAATATTTGTATCTCCCAGATATAAATACAATAGTTGAAGTAAAAAACAAGGAGAAAGACAATGACTAAGCGAGTTAAAGTGGTAGAAGAACTTCCCTTAGAAGAAGGTGGTGGGCAGAGAGAACGGTTTATAGATAAACTTCCTGATGAAGTAGTTAAAGTTAAAATTGATTCTTTAGCACACGGTTCTGGAAAAGACGTTTCAGAATCGGGCATTCCCAATCTGGGAGAGCCCGAGC
>Ga0315334_10000304_pt1 | contig 30230 bp, 25 predicted proteins | sample M150034915metaG_FD_205555 | JGI IMG/M metagenome (GOLD analysis project Ga0315334, IMG submission 205555) | Ammonia-oxidizing marine archaeal communities from Monterey Bay, California, United States - M1 500m 34915 | ecosystem: Environmental > Aquatic > Marine > Intertidal zone | place: USA... | reverse complement strand
CCTTGACCGTTGGCAAGAGGGAACCGAGAGTCCCGGTGGGGTGAAAAGGGCCACCAAGGTCGCAGGACTGTGACTACCCACGACTACGAGTCCCTCCTAGATAGAGCTAGGGAGCGCATTCCGAAGGGCATCAGCGAGCGTTCAAGGTGGACAATGCCCGAGCCAGATATCCTGATTGAGGGCAGCCAGACGATTCTGAGAAACTTCTCTGACATAGTCGATGCCATGGACAGGGATGCCAATCACGTTTTTCAGTTCCTGCTCAACGAACTGGGCACCTCAGGTAGCCGGGAGCAGGTGAGGATTATGCTCAAGGGAAGAGTCCCTCCAAAGAGGATTAAGGAGAAAATCGTGTCCTACGTCAAGACGTACATTCTGTGCGGAGAGTGCAAGGCTCCTGATACTAGGTTCGTCAAGGAAGACCGGACCACTCTCTTGAAGTGTCAGGCATGCGGCGCGACCCGCCCTGTGCGCCTGCATTAGGTCCACAGTTCCCCGAATACCAATGCTACAGGAATGATTATACAGATTCAGTTTCATGGCCAACTATGCCAATAGCGAGGTACTGGGTCGTCAAAACCGGCGGCAATGAAGTGACGGAAGAAATGGCGAATGCATGGAAGGACAACTTCCTCACATTCGCTATGCAGAATGGGTGTTTGAGAGGGGCATTGGTCGCAGATGACGAGAGGATCATCGCAGGCACCATATGGCCTGATCTGGAGACGCTTAATTCAGTGATAGAAAGCGATGCTTATCAGGAGTTAGCCATACCCATAATCGCCTCTTGGGGGGCAGGAGGAATCAACCTCCCTGATGATGTCGAATTAACCTGCAACGGCGAGATTCTCACAATGGCCGTTCCAGAGGGACTGTAATCACGAGAAGTCGAGGAGAACCTTGCCCCGGTTCTTCCGGTCGTGGATGTGCTTCTGCGCTTCTGCGACCTGCTCGAATCTCCAAACAGAGTCGATAACTGGGTCAATCTGCCCCTTGACAAGCATCCCTGAGAGCTCCTCAAGATGCCCTCGGAACACCGACTCGTCGTCTAGCAGCCCCATGTGCACTCCGAACACCGCCTTGTTTGACCCCATCATCTTCAACGGATTAAAACGAGGCATCGACATCCACATCCTCAGCGATGCAATATGTGAGCGCTTATCTCCCTTTACTGCCGCGGAGGCGCCGAAATAGTACAATTTGCCGCCACGACGAAGCGCCTTGTAAGAACGCATCAAATGGCTCCCTCCGACGGGGTCGATAGCGTGGTGGACGCCCTTGCCCTCAGTCAGTTCTCTGCACACCTCGACGAAATCCTCTGCACCTCTGTCGACGAAACGCACCCCTAGTGAATCGACGAATTCGCGCTTAGGGGTGGACGCAGTCCCAATAATTAACGATGTTCGGTATGCCTTGCAAATCTGTGCCACCGCAGTGCCGACCCCTCCGGCTGCATGATGGATTAGGACGGAATCACCCTCTGCGAGATTACCTAGGTGGACAAGCATGTGGTAGGCGGTACCGTAGGTTACTGGAATGGCGGCAGCTTGGTCGAAGGAGATAGAGTCTGGCAAGGAAATGACTCGCCGCGCATCCAGCGCTACCTGCTCTGAGTATCCACCGAAACCAGTCATCGCTAGTACTCTGTCACCTGTACTGAGTCCTTCGACCCCCTCTCCAGTATCGATGATCTCTCCTGCGGCCTCATATCCTGGGGTGAAAGGGTAGTCTGGGTTTGAGCCGTACAGCCCTTGGCGCATCATCAGGTCGGCGAAATTGATGCCGGCCCGGTGTATTCTGACACTGACCTGACCCGGACCAGGTACAGGTTCATCGGTCTCGACGATAGTAATTGTGTCTACGCCACCTTCTCTGGGATAGACTACCTTGCGCAACTCAATCACCCATCAGGTACTCGCTAGCAACCTCTCCACCCCTTAGGTGCTCGAGAATTCTAGCTAAACCCGCGTCGTCCTCGGGCAGGGTGTACCACACTCCCTCAGGGTAAATCACACAAGATGGCCCACTCTCGCATTTGTCCAAGCAGCCTGCTTTGTTTACGCGCACGTCATTCAGCCCCTCGCCACGAGATGCGCGCTTCAACCGTGTCAATATCTCGAGCGAGTCCTTGGCCGCACAGCATCCTCGCGGGTTCTCGGACGGACGCTCGTTGGTGCAGACGAACACATGCATCCGGAACGGGACAGGGGACAAATCATCACCTCACAGAGCGTCGAACTTGGCGGCCAGGACGAAGTCTGACTCGGTCAGCCCATCGATCTTGTGAGTATAGATCATCGCCTGTACCCTGCCCCAGCCGAGCTCGAAGTCAGCATGGTGATTCTGCTCCTCGCAGATGCCCCCAAGTTTGTTAGTGAACGAGATGGCGCTGGCGAAGTCAGAAAACTCCCAAGAACGGATTAGATGATGATTCTCCACTATACTCCAGTCCTCGTGGAGGTGCTCGGACAAATCTGCAGACTCGTCCTCTGCAAGAGGGGGGGCACCCCCTATGCAGGGTACGCATTCCTTGTTAGCCAGATCACTCATCCTGTCACCCCCAGAGACTGCTCTCGTAACCTTCTCCGGTCTTCTCTGCCCTCTCATGTATCTCTGAGCGACGCCTCATGTCGTCCTTCTCGAACTTGAGAAGCTCTTTGTCCTCTATGTAGCTCCTACGGAGGTGTGTGACCAGTCTGACTTCAACAATGACGTCCCTTGCGATTGAGCGGAAGTTTCCGGTCTCATCTAGGATATCTATGGAGTTGCGATTGGTCCCCACGAGCATGCCTCTGACCCATGGGTCCATGTCATCGGGAAGCATCCTTCTATCAAGCAATACTTCGATTATGTCGTCTCTCCTGAGCCCTGACTTCCTATCCATCAGTGGACCCCGGAATGTATCTCCAAGTCCATCTAGGTCTGGCGCCCCGTAATCCTCATAGAAGCGTCTTGCCCAATCCGGTAGATCCTCCATTCTCTTGCCTCTTCTATCGTTCGCCATGCCGCTACGCTTGCATAGTCATAGAAAAACAAGCGGGTCATATCCGGCATCCTTGCCGTTTCGGACCCGACTAATGCTTGAAGTGCGATGCCGTGGCGGCGGTGACGAGGCGAGACGATGGCATCTGTGGAGTGGAGGTCGATTCCGACGGTTTTGTACTCCCAAGAGATACTCGACAAGGCATTCGGCAGAGCAAGCAAGCAGGCGGACTTGGTGGAGGACCCAGACAAGTACCACAGAGTCAGGAAACAGATGAACAGGATGGTGCAGGCTGCATCCGATATCATAGCGAAGACGCTGAACTCTTACGTAAGCAGATGGCCTAGCCTTAATGCACTCACTGAGTTCGACCGCGCCCTAGTTGATGCAGCAGTGGGCTGCGACGACTATAGGAAAAACCTAGCAGCGCTGCAATGGGCGGCTGAAAAGGCTCAACGAATATCCGGTGAAGCCCAGAGTAAGATTCTCCGACTCAGAGACATAGACGGCTTCCACAAGGCAAGGAGGCACGCCTACGGCAGACTATCATCGATCATTGGCCAGATTTCTCCCCAGATTCTCTGGCTAGGTGAGGCTAGGAATATTCTCCGTAAACTACCCTCGATAGACCCATTGGAGCCTTGCATAGTGGTAGCAGGTTCTCCGAACGTGGGTAAATCAGCGCTTATTACTGCTCTTTCAAGCGGCGAGCCCCAAGTCGCCACTTATCCATTCACAACCAAGCAACTCCACCTCGGACACTTCATACACCGCAGGAGAGTATACCAGATGGTGGATACTCCCGGGCTGTTGGATCGCCCGATGGAGGAGAGAAACCAAATCGAGATGCAAGCAATAGCTGCTCTGGAACACCTTGGTGATGTCATTGTCTTCCTGATAGACCACTCAGGAGACTCCACGACAACCGTCTCCGAACAGGAGAACCTGCTCGAGGACATAAGAGGACTGATTTCCGAGAGACAAATCTTGGTGGCAAGCAGCAAGTCGGATTTGATTGACCCCACAATTGACAGCGCCGAGCTCAGAATCAGCTCCCAAACAGGAGAGGGATTGGATGATTTCAGGAATTTACTAATCGAGATTATCGCAGCCGACGAAGTTTCCGACCCACTTTCACTGCCAGAAAACTGGCCGCGCGCCGACGAGTGGCACGACCTCATAGACAATTCGTGAGGATAGTAAGTGATTCACACGTGCCAAGTGTGGCCGCAAACCACACAATAGAGATCGTATCCCCCGATGGAAGAAGGGAGCCCCTCAGCTTCAATGGTAGAACCGCAGTTAGGACACACCATACCAGTCACGGGTTCGCCACGTGGATTAGGTTCTTCAACGATACTGACGACTATCTACTAGGCATCCCTGAAGCGACTCCACAGGTTGCGCAGAGGGAAGGCCATCTCACCTGCACCGGCGAACAACAGGATCGTGACTACAGACAGGATCATCTCGACGTAGTTGTCCAGATGGATCGATGTACTCATGGTGACCGTTTGAGAATCCAACCCCGACCCATCCTTTCCAGCGGTGACGAATCTGTAATCACCGGGGTTCATATCGAACATCAGAGTGCCGTCTGCGGTTGAGCCTCCGGCGACTATGTACTGGGCGATATCCTCCTCCGTGCAGGTGGTAAGGCCATTCTCGGGGGGACAATCCTTAGCGGCATTTGCGTCCACCACGGCAAGCCAACTCCTCTCCGGCTCCGCCCACTCGACATTGAGTTCTATATCTAGGAGGATGAATGCATCTGGGACCGAGAGATCCTCTCCAGTCATTCCGATATTGCAGCCAGCGTCGCTGTCAGTGCATGGCACGATGGGAACTTCCATCTCAGAATCATCTGGGTAGTACCCAATCAGGCTAAAAATCAGTACGAGGCCGCAAATCAGTCCAACGGACCCCGGAAGAACCGAGAGAATCCTAACCATCATGGCATCACCCTAATGGAATCCTCCCATTCAACCTGATGCACCTACGACCTGAACGATGAAGAAGAAAATGGCTATTGCAGGGAAGAGGTACAACATGAAGGCCAGCCTTCGTCTGGATTTCTCCCTCTTCCCTTGTATTTCAGAACAATCCTCCTTCCTACAAATTGGTGGATCACTGTCTAGCGGAATCGGGGTCCAGCAGACTACGCAGTGCCTGTGTTCGTCGGCACTCGACCTGACTTGCCTATTCTTGGGATTTCTGAGAGCGGCGGCCTCACGCACCTCACGTGCGGTCATCTTTGCTGCCTTGAAGATAGCTTCCTTCCTACTCAGACTCACACCCCCACAACCGTTCCACCGAAGTCTTCGTCTTCCAGTGACAACCGAATACTTTGGGGGTTTCTGCCGTCTAGGATGTCCAGAGGCATTCGGTACCTAATGGCCTCCCCAACTCCGACAGGATCGACCACCTGTGAGCTCCCTGCACTGGAGTGCTCCGCAGGTCCGACGATGGCTTGCAACTCCGCCAACGTTAGGCGGTCAAAGGACTCCGCATCAGGGTTCCCCCGAGGATCCTCAGCGTGCACCTTTGCCACATTGGTCGCGATGATGCATTTTCTCGCCCCACCCCTGATAGCTAGGCGAATCGCCACCGCGTCCGTGGTGTGCCCCGGCACAGTTCCCCCCATGACAACCACATCCCTTTGGAGGAGGCTCTCCACTGCCTCATTCACACTCCGGGGGATGGTTCCAGTGACTCGAATACCCTCTTCGGCCAGTGCCTCTCTGATTATGGTCGCGTTCAGCCTAGTGGCGGCAATCCCGATTCTATCAAGATGATCTACGTCATCGATGATTGGCCTTGCCAGTTCGATACCTTCTCTTGCTGGTGCACCTCCGCCAACGACCAACCCAATACGATCGCCTGCCGCCACTCGGTCCCTGACTATGGTTACCAGTTCCATGAGCCATGCATGCCTTTCATCCACCTCGGGGCGAAGTAGGCTGCCCCCGAGTGCCACTATCACCGTCGCCATCGACCCTTGGTGGACTGCCTGCCTTTCAATGCCTACGCTCAAGTCGCGCTGAAGGGTTGAAATGCCGCCCATGGCGGCAATTCACAGAGGAACGATATGTCAGACGATCTCGCGCAACAGCAGCGGAGGCTCCGTCTGAAGAAGACACTCAAGGAACTCTCCGGAATGAGAGGCATGGGTACTGAACTCGTGACCGTAATCATACCTCCCGATCGGATGATGAGTGATGTCAGGCATCAACTTGGACAAGAGGCCGGCCAAGCCTCTAACATTAAGTCCAAGTCCACGAGGAAGCATGTATCGGACGCCATCGAATCCGCCATCTCTACAATCAATCGTTACAAGACCCCCGGAGACGGAGGCTTGGCATTATTTGTTGGGCATGTAATCGTGGGCAACAACAAATCACGGTTGATCTCAATTGTGGTTGACGACCCTCCCGAGCCCTTCTCCTCGTCTAGGTACAGGTGCGACTCCACCTTTGAGGTCAGTCAGCTTGAGGAGATGCTCATCGATCGCACTTCTTACGGCCTCTTCGTCATCGACCGCTCCGAGGCCGCCTACGGCCTCGCCTCTGGAAAGAGCCTACATTGCCAAGAACACATCACCTCGCTTGTGCCTTCCAAGCACGGCCGCGGGGGGCAGTCAGCGCAGCGTTTCGAGCGGCTGATAGAGGAGGCAGCGCACAAGTTCTTCAAGAAGGCAACAGAGAGAGCCTCGAACTACTGGCTGCCGTTAACCAAGGACCTTAGGGGGATTATAATCGGTGGTCCGGGCGCCACCAAGGATTTTGTTGTCAAGAACGATTACTTTCACCACGAGGTCAAGAAGCTCATCGTTGAGCCGTACTTCGATGTTGGATATTCGAACGAGAGCGGCTTGAGGGAGCTAATCCAACGTGCTGGATCCATGATGGACCAGATTGAGCTTGACATAGAGCGTACAATCGTAGACGAGTTCCTACGTGAGGTGATGCAGAGCAATCCGAAGGCCACCTATGGGGAGGGAATGGTTAGGTCCGCTCTAGATCAGGGCGCAGTGTCAATATTACTGCTCTCTGAGGCATTGACCAAGAGGAGGGTGCTTTGGCAGTGCAAGGGGTGCAAGCACGAGTGGAAAGCCACTCAGAGCAGACTATCTGAAATTCCAACATGCCCTGAGTGCGACTCGAACAGTGTCCGAGAAGATTCTGATAGGACCATGGACCTCATCGACGAGATGACTCTACTGGCAGGACATACCTCGGCCGAAGTTAGACTCATCTCATTAGATACCGAGGAGGGCTCGACTCTCCACACCTCTTTCGGCGGAATAGCCGCCCTACTGAGGTACCCAATCGCGTGAGGATGGTGGCATGAGGGAACTGATTGATGATGTCCGCCCGACAGTTTCCAGGGCAATGTCCAAGTTGGGGGTCGATGAATCTGAGTGGGCACCTCTGCTTGGACGGGCTACCGTGGAGGGCCATGGCGATGTCGCCCTGCCGTGCCATGCCCTAGCCAAGTCTCTCAAGATGTCTCCATCAACCATCGCCGACGAGGTCTCCGGACTCATTAAAGAAGAACTCGAAGAAATCGCAATCTCCTCATCACTCAGTGGCTTCGTTAATCTCAGGGCCAACGCCTCCTGGCTATCTAAGAGAATGTCATCCATGAGTGCCGACCCGCGGCTGGGTATATCCAGTGAGGAGAGACTAATCTTCGCAGTTGACTACTCGGCACCGAATGTCGCCAAGGAGATGCACGTCGGCCATCTACGATCAACAGTGATCGGCGATTCCATAGTCCGGATGCTGGAGTTCAAGGGCCACACAGTGCACAGGGAAAACCACGTTGGTGACTGGGGTACGCCCTTCGGAATGCTGATCGAGCATCTGCTGGACCTCGGCGAGGACAAGGCGGCCAACGAACTTGGAGTAGGCGACCTCGACTCCTTCTACAAGCAGGCGCGAGCGAAGTTCGTCTCCGACGCAGATTTCACTGCAAGGTCGAGGAAACGAGTAGTACTCCTCCAAAGTGGAGATGAGGAGACTATACGTCTTTGGAGAATTCTAGTAGAAGAGTCAATGAGATATTTCAATGACGTCTACTCGCTTCTAGGGGTGCTGCTTACCGATGACGACATAAGGGGGGAGTCGAAGTATCAGACCCTCCTTCCTGTGGTCATCGATAGACTCTCAGTAGCTGGCTTGCTAGAGAAGAGCGAAGGAGCTGACGTCACATTTCCGGGTGGCTGGATCAATCGAGAGGGCGAACCACTACCGATGATCATTAGGAAGGCAGATGGTGGCTACAACTACAGCACTTCGGATCTCGCTTGCATCATCGATCGAGTCGAGAGGCTAGGTTGTGACTCGTTCCTCTACGTGGTCGGAACACCTCAGAGACAGCACTTTGAGATGGTGTTCCAAGTGGCAAGGCAAGCCAGTTTCATGGACGATCACCATAAGGCGGTACACGTCAATTTCGGCTCTGTCCTAGATACGGATGGCAAGGTCCTGAAGAGCCGCGAGGGCGATGTAATCAAACTCTACGACCTACTTGTCGAAGCCGTCTCTAGAGCAGAGGCTGCCATCGAGGAGAAGAACCCCGAATTACATGGAACTGAGAGAGAGGCGGTTGCTAGGATGGTCGGTATCGGCGCGGTGAAGTACGCCGACCTCTCTACCGAGCGCACCAAGGACTATGTTTTCGACTGGGAGGGAATGTTATCCTTCGATGGCAACACCGCACCGTACTTGCAGTACGCCCACGCTAGGATTTGCAGCATATTTCGCAAGTGGGAAGGCAATCGTTCTATTCTCACTGAAGTACCGATTGAGTGTTCTCTCCCCGAGGAGCAGCTTCTAGCTCGCCGCATAGCTGACTTCTCTTCCGTAGTTGATGCCACAATCTCTACCTATAGTCCTCACAGACTTTGTACTCACCTACATTCAATCGCTTCTGCATTCGCGTCTTTCTATGAGAACTGCCCGGTCCTGTTTGCTGAGGACCAAGCGACTAGAGACAGTAGGCTGGCGTTGTGCGATCTCACGGCTAGGACAATCTCTACCGGACTCGGTCTGCTTGGAATCGACTCACCACAGAAGATGTAGCTCTTGATTTCTCTAAATGAGGGGTATCATTGAAGGGAAAGGCTCCCATGGCCTATCATGGTCTTAGTAGGAGATGCCGCACCAGATTTCACCCTGACAGCCCACGACAAGTCCCCCGTCACTCTTAGCGATATGCAGGGAAGCCGAGTCGTCCTTGCGTTCTACCCGGCGGCCTTCACCGGAGTCTGTACAAACGAGATGTGCACCTTCACTGAAGGTATTGCGGGCCTAGAATCTAGTGGGGCCAGGGTTTGGGGCATCTCTGTAGATTCGCCGTTCTCGAATGCCGCCTTCGCGGAGGCGAATGACATACCATTCCCTCTGTTATCTGACGTCCACCGGGAAGTGGTCAACGCCTACGGCGTTGCGCTCGAAGATTTCGTTATCCCAGGTTATACCGTTGCCCAGCGTTCTGTCTTTGTCGTCGAGGCTGATGGACGAATAGGCTATGCGTGGGTGGCAGATAACCCCGGAATAGAGCCTGACTACGAACAAGTCATCTCCTACTGCTCTGGAACCTAGCCCCAAGCAAGGTAGCGGACCAGAGATCCGTAGATTATACCCGATATCATCAGGCTTTCCTCGTTGAAACGGTCCATACTGTCCAGATAGGTGTGGTATTCCGAAGAACCCGATCCGTAGCAAATCACCGCTTTCCCGTAGTACTTGTGGCCATCCTCTCCCTCATCGAGGTTGTACACAAAGGGAGCATGGTCTGAATTGAAGGGCATCTCGTTGGAATTCAAGTGCCTGACGTTGATGTCATACTTCGAATAGAGATTCGGGTAGGATTTGGCGAAGGCACTGACCAGACCACCGATGTGTCCAACATCGTCGGGACTATTCCCTTGGAGTGTCAATCCAGAGTTCCTCTGGGCATCAACATGGTTCATGTCGAGGTTGATGTAGAGTCTCAGGTTCTCCCTCAGCGTACTCTGGTGCTTCTTGACCCATTCAGAAGAACCCCACAGCCCCTCCTCCTCCCCGCCCCAGGTGCAGAAGTAAATCGTGTGCTTGGGCTGTCCGAGATCGATCTGCAGAAGGCCGAACTGCCTAGCCATCTCCTGAACGGTAGCAGTTCCGGCTGTGTTATCGACGGCTCCTTGGCCATTGTAGACGGTATCGTGATGTGCTCCGATGATGATCAGAGAGTCTGACTCGCCCTCCATTATCCCACACGGAACATGGACATTTACACTCACTTGGTTTTCAACCTCGACTACGAACTGAAGCATACCCTCGCCCTCAATTACCTGGTCCCGAATCATCTCTCCAACGCTCCTCGACACCATCATGAAGCCGATGTCGTAGGGCGTCTCGTTGAACTGGGTTATGTCTAACGATTTGAAGTATGGAACACAGTCACCAGACACCAGATCGTCACAATTCTGCCTCGCATTGACTGTAATAAGCCCGCTCAGACTGTTTTCCTGTGCCCTGAGCATGAGTGCGGTGTTACTCTCGGTGCCAGGCTGCCCATCTTGCCCGTCCATCAGCCAGACGAGCCCGATTCCATTGGCAGCAGAACCCCAGTCAGCGGACTCGTTACCCATCCCGAGGTCGATGACATTGACATCACTGCTAGCCACGATGTCGCGATGTCCGCTGTACCCCTGGATGACGTAGTCTACCCTGTGTGTGAAATCCGTCTCGTCCCTATCTACGTCAGCAATAGAGCACGGTGTAGGGCCACCAAAGATGTTGCCGAGGTTACCCGGTATGCAAATCATCAGCTCGAAGTCGTTGCCCATGTAGAACAGGGGAACCTCGAACGCCTCAAGCGTCGCAGGCATCCCACTGTTCGAGAAATTGAGTTTGATCGATTGAGCTGTATTCTCTTCCTCAACCGTCCCCGAGAGGCGACCCTCCCACTGGGGGTGCCCTAAGTCGACGAGCCCCTGGGCATACGCCCTGGTTTGGTTGGCGTCAAAGTCTATCAGTACGTAGTCAGGCTCCCCCTGAATCCAATCTACGATATCATCCCCGTAGAGTAGAGCCCCACCGGTCGCTCCGAAAACCATTATTCCTGCCACAACGAGAGCGGCAACCGGTAGTCCCCTTATCCGAGTAATCGAATTAGATACAAGGGAGCCAATGAGGTCAACTGCTGAAGAATCAGTGATATCCTCAACCAATTCGGCTTCAATGACGCCAACGCCATCTTCAGAGGTAATCAGCCTCCCAACCAATTCTGTCTTCCTACCTGTGACGGAAAGTCCCCTAGAACGCAATTCATGCTTGAGTTCTGAAACGGTCTTGACATCCCACTGACTCATGTTATCACTCAATCTAGCGCCCTCATGATGTTATTGAACCCATGCAAGAACAGAGCGACGCGGGATTCATTCACTGGACACTAACTCATCACCAGTCCAGCGCCTGCCGAGGTCATGACTCACTTCCATCTGGTCTAGTATTCTCGCTACCACGAAGTCAATCAGGTCCTCTATGGACTTCGGAGAGTGATAGAAACCCGGGCTTGCCGGTAAGATGACTACCCCCCACTCTGAGAGGTTTGCCATCGCTCTCAAGTGTGGGGTAGAGTAGGGGGCTTCCCTGGGTACCAGTATCAGCTTGCGTCTCTCCTTCATTGCCACTAGGGCACTCCTTGTCGCCAGATTGTCACTAATTCCTGACGCAATCTTTCCGATGGTCGTTCCGCTGGCCGGACATACAATGTAAGCGTCGAAACGAGCAGATCCAGACGCAGATCTGGCAGCCAGGTTATTATTGTCCTCGAGCGTCACTCCGTCCCGAGCAGACAAATCTTCGGGAGAGATGCCACACTCTAAATCGAGGTTTATTGCGCCGGCTTTGGACACTATCAGATTAACTAACCAACCTGCGTCCAGAAGCGCGTCCAACAGACGTACGCCGTACTGCGCGCCTGATGCGCCGGAAATTACCACCACAGCCTCTGGCATGTACATCGGTCAAGTCTCTTGTCCTTGAATGGTTGCCTTCTCTCACAGGCTCTCCGAAAGTGCCTTCGCGAGATGTCTATACTCGTCCTCGTGATTGTATAGTTGCGCCGAGATTCTGATGTACCTTTCACCGTGGTGCCGCCAAGGGAATACGGGAACTTGGATTCCATACTGATCTAGAAGATAGTTGTGAAATGGGTCTCCCTCTAAGCTAATTGGCCCGACCTCTCCGTCAGGCGGCATCTCGACAGCAGCAATTGCAGAAACCATCGAATCTGGTATTGGAGGGGTCACCCCCATAGCCTCGCAGATTATTCTACGCCCCTCCAAGATGAGGTCATGGTTCCTCTGAATGATTGCCGACCATCCTCCCTCCATCAGACTCCCCACGAAATTCAGAGCCTTCGGAATGCACAGCCACGGGGTCGGGTCCTGAGTTCCGGGCCACGCAAACTCGAACTCAAACTTCTCCTGCGAACTGCCATCGTGTGAGGCACCGTGGCCTATGCTGAGAGGCCGAACCAGATGCTTACGATCGTGTCGGATGTGGAGGAAGGCTGAACCCTTGGGCGTACAGATCCACTTGTGGCAGTTTCCGGTACAATATGCAGCTCCAATCTCATTGAGATCAAGAGGGACAATGCCAGGTCCGTGCGCCGCGTCCAGCAGTACATCCACACCGCTGGATTGTAGTTGAGATGTCAACTGCTCGAAAGGCATCCTCATTCCAGTAGGACTGGTTACCGTGTCAATCAGTGCCAGTACTGTCCTTTCTGTGACCGCCCCCATAATCGAGTCAATCACTTCATTCTCGTCGCTCACTCTGAACGGAATCCCGACCACTACTGTCTTGGCACCTGCTCTAGAGGTCACGAAATCAACGGCATTCCAGCAGGCTTGGTATGAATGATCAGGGACTATGATTTCGTCACCGGGCTCCAATCGGAGGCTGCGCAGAACCGTATTGACTCCTGCAGTGGCGTTTGTAACGAACGTCATTCCATCAACATCAGCATTCATGAAGTTGGATAGAGCAGCGCGAGCCTCATCCCAAAGGCCAAGAAAACTTCTCTCGTAGAATCGAACCGGGTCTCTCTCAATTTGGACCCTCAAGCGACCTTGCTCATCCAAGACAGCGTCCGGAGTGGCCCCAAATGATCCGTGATTCAGGAAGGAGACATTTGGATCCAGCGACCAGTGCTTGGCCAATTCACTCTTCCGTGGACTGTTCATGCAAGGATCTCCGGCATCCAATCAATAGGTTCCGTTGGCTTGCGACCGAGGTATCCCTCACAAGTCACAAGCAAACTCCTCTCGATTCTTGCCAAGTCAATGGGTTCTCCCTTTGCATCGTGAGTGTATCCGAGCTGAGCGATGCTCGTGTGCACCCCGGCCTTCATGCCGCAACCCTCGAGATCCTCGACACGGGTTCCCGGGGTGCTGATGTTAATCGACATTCCGTGACGGCTAACCCAGTGCAGGAAAGATAGGCCGATAGAGCAGACCTTGTGACCATCTACCCAAGCGCCCTGCATGGACGAATCCTTGTATGAGGTGATGTTGCAATCGGCAAGGGTGCTTATGGCCCAGTCCTCCAGTCTGCCAATAATACCCCGGATGCTTTGCTCCTCTATCCTCCACTTCACTATTGGGTATGCGACTAACTGTCCAGGGCCATGCCAAGTGATGCCGCCACCTCTGTCGGTCAGCGACGCCGGATAGCCATTCACGATGACGCCGTCTCTGACTGCCTTAGGACCGACGGTTACGACCTCGGGGTGTTCGACCAGGATGAGCGTATCCGGAATCTCGTCTGCTATTCTGTGATGTTGCATTCTCTTCATCTCCTCGGCGATGATGTGATAATCGACGACTCCGGCCCGTAGTATTCTGATTTCACTCATTGAATCCCTCAGCTGATGTGTATCGCGTGACCCAGTGTCTTTAGGACACTCTCGTGGAAGGCTTCGGCCATGGTTGGATGCGCGTGGACAGTACCTTCTATGTCTTCAAGCAGTGCGCCCATTTCTAGTGCAAGAACGAACTCCGCATGGAGCTCTGCGACATGCGTACCGACAGCTTGCACACCGAGAATGACATGGTCGGACTCCCTCGCAGTGACGCGGATGAAGCCCCCAGTCTTCTCGGCTTCTATGCTGAGTGCCCTACCGCTGGCGGCGAGGGGGAATTTGCCGACGATGATCTGCTCGCCGCGCGCCTGTGCCTCATCGGGCGTGAGTCCGACCGTGACGATCTCTGGCTCGGTGAAGACGATGGCCGGGATTGCGACCTTGTCAAACTCGCGCTGGTGCCCAGCGATAATCTCGGCGACCATCTCTCCCTCAGCACTGGCCTTGTGGGCGAGCATAGGCTCACCCGCCACATCACCGATGGCATAAACTCCTGGGACGGAGGTGCGGCACTTCCTGTCAATCCTGATGAAGCGCCCTGAACCATCCATCCGTACCCCTGTGTTCTCCAGTCCCCATCCCTTGGTGTTTGGCCTTCGTCCCACAGTGACCAGAACCTTATCGACCTTGATAGAATGCTCCTCGCCGTCCTTTTCAAACTTGAACTCTACCTTCCTAGCCGCGCCCTTGCCTTTGATCTGTGCACTCCGGGCCAGTGCGTTAGTATGCACAACCACGCCGTGATTCTTAAGCCATAGTTCGAGTGGCCTACGGATTTCCTTGTCCATGATCGCTAGTATGCTGTCAAGGCCCTCGACAACCGTGACCTCTGTGCCTAATTTGGCCAGAGCGCAGCCAAGCTCAAGCCCGATGTATCCGCCACCTACAATAGCCGCGCTCTTGGGCAGTTTCTTGAGGTCGAGAGCTCCTGTCGACGAGAGGATGAACTCCTCGTCGCATGGCATGAAGGGCAGGTCGATATGGCTCGACCCTGTTGCTAATATTACGTTCTCAGACTCGATATTGATTGGACCGTCAGAAGATTCTACCGTGCAGCTCTTAGGCCCACTGAAAGTCGCCCATCCCTTGACCAGCTCAGCACCAGACGCCTTAAGCAAACTCTCTACGCCCTTGTTCAGTCGTTTAACAATGGAGTCCTTCCAAGAAACCAAGGCGCCCATGTCAACCTCGGGCTCACCACTCACCGACATGCCCATGTGGCCGCCTTCAGATGCGTGTTGTTGTAGCGACTCGAAGCGTTCTGCTGCGTGGATTATGGCCTTGCTGGGTATACAGCCCCTAATCAAGCAGGTCCCCCCTGCCTTGTCGCCCTCAATCACAATGGTTTCAAGTCCTAATTGAGCTGCCCTGATGCCAGCTACGTATCCACCTGGTCCAGCTCCGACGACCAGTACTTGGCACTTGCGTGACTCGGACATTTCATCCCTCACATGAAAATAAGCGCAGGGTGCTCTAGTAATTTCCTGAGGTGCTGAATCAGTGATGCACCATCTGCCCCATCGACCACCCGATGGTCAAACGCACTTGACAGGTTCATTATTCTGCGAACGACGATTTGGCCACTCCTTACTACGGGCATTTCCCGAGCTTTGTGAACCCCGAGGATGGCCACCTCAGGATGGTTGATGATGGGTGTGGCACCAAGTCCTCCATCGCGACCGAGGCTGGTGATTGTAAAGGTAGATCCAGTGAGGTCGTCGAGACTAGCGGTGCCGTCGCGGGCAGCGCCAGCGACCCTCTGGAGCTCTGCGGCCGCCTGCCACACATCCATGGCCTCGACGTGCTTAACGACCGGGACGTAGAGACCACGCTCAGTCTGGGTCGCGACACCGATGTGAACCCCAGCGTGACGATTAACTATCTCACCAACGTCATCGAAGTGTGCATTACACTCTGGGTGGTCTGGCATAATCTTGGAGAGGGCTAGCATGATGAATGACAAGTAGGTCAGTTTTGGTTGCGTTTCGTCGCGAGTTGTGTTGAGAGCCTGCCTTAGAGCCTCGAGTTCGGTCACGTCGACCTCTTCGAAGTAGGAGAAGTGAGGTATCCTGCTCTTGCTCAAGGTCATCTGCTCTGAAATCTTCCTGCGCAGGCCCACCACTTTGACCGCAGTCGTCTCGGTTCTCTTGGTAGAATACGCACTTGGTGCAGCCCCAGAGACTGCTCCGTCGGCTGCTATGAAAGAGTCTAGGTCGGCGTGCCTGATTCTCCCACCGGGGCCGGAGCCCCTAATCTGGACGAGATCCACTCCAGCCTCTCGTGCACGGCGCCTGATTGCAGGGCTAGCAAGCACCTTGCTCGAAGGAGCAGAAGGAGTGGGAGCTGGTGCGTGCGTGGGAGGGGCAGGCACAGGTTCCAACGAGGGTGTTGGTTCGGGAGTTGGAGGTACAATTGGCCCCGCCTCGGTTTCGGCTACTGGATCCTGTTTAATAGGCGGTGCTCCAGCCTGGTCCGAATCGAACTCCACTAGACTAGAGCCCACTGCAATCATTTCGCCAATCCCGCCACTCAGTGAGCTGACGACACCGCTGACCGGAGAGGGTATGGTGACCGTGGCTTTATCGGTCATTACATCCACTATTGGATCGTCCTCGGAAACCGCGTCACCTACTGCGACATGCCACTGTACGACCTCACCCTCAACGACTCCCTCACCTATATCGGGCAACTTGAACACATGCTTGCCCATGCTCAGTCCTCCTGTGTCCTGCGTATAGCAGCGGCTATGCGAGCGGGTCCCGGCATGTAATCCCATTCAGTGGTATGGGGGAATGGAGTATCCCACCCAGTGACTCTCTGAATTGGACTCTCTAGGTGGTAGAAACATCGCTCTTGCACCGATGCAGCCATCTCGGCACCAAATCCGCTGGTCTTAGGGGCCTCATGAACAATTACGCATCTACCAGTCTTCTCGATCGAATTTACGACTGCATCTCTGTCCCATGGAACCAGAGTCTGCAGATCTATGAGGTCACACGATATTCCACTGTCTCTAATCCCCTGTTCGCTTACATGTACCATAGCACCCCAGGCAATCACCGTGCAATCGCCGCCCTCCATTGTCAGCCGAGCCTCACCAAGCGGCACAGTATAGTGCGATTCGGGAACCTCTGCTTCTGGGTGGTGGGCCCAAGTCGGCACATTGTGTGGGTCGCCGTAGAAGGGTCCCCTGTAGCATCTCTTGGGCTCGAAGAAGATTACTGGATCATTACATTCAATTGAGCTGATTAGCAGACCCTTGGCGTTGTAGGGGGTCGAGCAGTAGACGACCTTCAATCCTGGAGTGTGAGTGAATTGGGACTCTGGAGACTGCGAGTGGTGATGGCCCCCTCTAATTCCTCCGCCTGCCGGAGTTCTCAAGGTCAACGGTGACCAGAACTCTCCGCCAGAGCGGTGCCTGACCTTCGCTATCTCGTTGACGATTTGGTCATAAGCAGGAAAAATGTAGTCTGCAAACTGGATCTCGACCACGGGCCTCAAACCGTTGAGACCCATTCCGAATGCCGTCGCTGCAATCCCTCCCTCAGAGAGAGGCGTGTCGAACACCCTGTGAGATCCGTGCTTCTTCTGTAGGCCATCAGTCGTTCTGAATACACCTCCGAAGTAGCCAACGTCCTGACCGAATATTATCACGTCAGGATCATTCTCTAACATGTTGTCAAGAGCGCTGTTCAGCGACTGTATCATGTTCATGTTCGTCACGTCAACCCTCCATTATCTCGTCATGTTGCTCCCTGAGGTGCCAAGGCATTTCCTCGTAGACTTCGGTGAATATCGTATCGACTGAAGGGTATGGGCCGTTCGCCAAGTCCCCATACTTGACGGCCTCCTTGTATGCGTCCACGACCTCTGCGTCTACCCGCTTCTCGAGATCAATATGCTGCGCTTCACTCCACTCCTCAATCTTAACCAAGTGTTCCTTAAGTCTCTCTATAGGGTCGCCCCCGGGCCACTTCGTGTGTTCATCGACCGGGCGATATCTACTCGGGTCATCGCTGCTACTGTGGGCTCCGGCGCGATAGGTCAGGACCTCGATGTGGGTCGCACCAACACCAGACGCAGCTCTCTCTCGTGCCCACCTAGTAACTGCGTAGAGCGCGAGGAAATCATTGCCATCGACTCTGATCGAAGCCAGTCCATAGGGCAGGCCCCTTGAAGCAAACTCGTCCCCCGCCGTCGCTAGGTTTGCATGGGTCGATATCGCCCACTGGTTGTTCACAACATTCAGAATTATCGGAGCGTTGAATATACTGGCGAAATTCAGAGCATAATGGTAGTCGCCTTCAGCACTAGCGCCATCCCCAATCCAAGTGATAGTAACTTCGTCCAAATCCTTGTAGCGAGACGCCATAGCTACTCCCACCGCTTGGCTGAACTGGGTGCCTACCGGGCTCGACACAGAGATGAATCGACCTTCCCTGTAGGAGTAGTGCACTGGCATCTGCCTGCCTTTGATGTTGTCCTCCACGTTGCCTAAGCAGTGACAAATCATGCTGATCATGTCACGACCACGGACGAACTGCGCTCCCGGTTGTCTGTAGGTAGGGAAGATCCAGTCCTGAGTCTCCAAAGCCATTGTTTGTGCAATGGCCACCGCCTCCTCTCCGAACGATCGCATGTAGAACGATAGCAACCCAGTTCTCTGCATCTTCATCATTCGATCATCGAATATTCTGAGGCGTACCATGTGCTCAAGTCCCTGCCTCAATTCTTCTGGGCTGAGATTCGGATCCCACTCTCCCGAGGCAGTGCCATCATCGCCTAGAACTCTGACAAGACCATGTGCGTGCGGCACCGTGTCGTCCGCGCTGCATTTGGCAGGATCGGGTCGCCCGAGGTCTTCTGGTTTCCACGGCCATGATGCGAACGACGGCTCCTCACCCGGCCGGAAAGGTGCATCGGGGATGTTGAGGCCAGATCGATCCTTCTTCTTTCTGGACACGTTTCTTACACCTCACTCCTACTCATGACAATTGGTTTCTAGCTACTACATGTGAATCCCCGAAAAGTAAGTGGCTGACGGCAGATCCCGTGGAGTCTCTATTGACCACAGGTTCGCCCCCCATCGCCTCCTCCCAGAGAAGCCCTGCTCTGTAACTGGATCTGACGAGTGGTCCGCTGGCAACAGCACTGTATCCGAGGTCCCGAGCTATGCGGTCCCAATCAGCGAACTTCTGAGGATCTGGAAATCTGTCTACCGGAAGATGCTTGAGGCTGGGCTGTAGATATTGGCCCAACGTTATCATAGCTACTCCCGCTTCTCGAATCCTCCACATCGCTTCCACAACTTCACTGTCAGACTCACCAAGTCCGACCATGATACTAGTCTTAGTCAACAGGTCTGGGCGATTCCTCTTGGCCTCTCGAAGGATTCTCAATGATTGCTCGAATGACGCCCTCTTGTCACGAACCAGACTATCGAGTCGGGGAACACACTCGACGTTATGGGCGAACACGCGTATCGGCAAGTCCTCAAGTAGCATTGTCAAGGCCCCTAGGTTGCCATCCAAGTCGGAGCATAGAAGTTCTAGACCCACACTTGGATTCCGTTTTTGAACCTCCAAGATACAATCCTTGTAGTGCCCGGCACCACCGTCTTCGAGGTCGTCCCTATTAACCACTGTAATTACTGCGTAATTGAGCCCCATATTACGAATCGCGTCAGCCAACTCTACCGGTTCGCCCGAATTAATTTTAGGAGGAGTCTTCGCTGTCCCGACGGCACAGAACCTGCAACCTCTAGTGCAGACCTCACCAGCGACCATGAACGTCGCCGTCCCCCTTCCCCAGCAGTCGTGCACGTTAGGACACATCGCCTCCTCACAAACCGTGTTGAGTCCGTGCTCGTGGACGTTGGACCTAGTTTCATTGTATCGAACCTGCGCTAATCCAGTGGGAAGTGAGGTCCTGAACCATTTTGGCAGTCTTCTGCGTAGAGCCTTACGTCTTTCCTTGGGATTCCCTCTGGAAACGCCCCCACATCCGCCGGGATACACGTCTCCGGAATATATGGTCGGCAACTGCCTGTCCATCTAGACCGTCGGAAGGTGGCTCAAAATTAACCGTTCTCATTGTGTTAGTTTCCCTCTGGCTCGAGCAATCGGTAAAATGTGAGTCTCACTCCCGGGAGGCATGGGCAGCACCGTACTGGTCACTGGAGGTGCTAAACGGATAGGCCGAGCAATCTGCACCAGACTAGCGAAAGACGGCCATGCCATTGTAGTCCAATATCTCCATTCTGAGACGGAGGCATCAGACTTGGTTAGCAAGATATCCTCTATGGGGGGCAGCGCTGTTGCCTTGCAATCCGATTTGTCGCAAATAGCCTCGGCATCAACCTTGGTTGAGGAGGCTTCTGGGTCGATGGGACCCATAAGTGGGCTGGTGAACAACGCCTCCTTGTTTTATCACGATGAAATCTCCACTCTCGATGAGCTCTCTTGGAACGCCCACATGAATCTCAATGCAAGAGCCCCCGCTCTACTGATTAGGGCTTTAGTCGACTGCCTTGAAGATGGTGCGAGAGCGTCCGTGGTCAACATACTGGATCAGAAGCTTGCCTCTCCGAATCCAGACCACCTTTCCTATACTGTATCCAAATTCGCCCTGCTAGGCTTGACAGAAACTCTAGCTAGGGGACTTGCTCCTTTGGTCAGGGTTAATGCAGTAGCTCCGGGACATACAATCCCAAGTTCAGAGCAGACCAAATCAGGATTCGCTAAGGCCCAGTCTGAAACTCCCCTAGGACACGGCCCAGAACCACGGGAGATAGCAGACGCTGTTTCATTCCTGATGCAAGCCAAGTCCATCACTGGCCAAGTGATTTTCGTGGATTCCGGTGAGAGGTTTCTCAGCAGGACCAGAGATGTCACGTTTGAGACGGAGGATTAGCATGGCAGAACTGGCCGACGCTCTAGCTTCACTGGTCTCTCAGACGTACGGCGATGCGACCGTCGTATTCTTAGAGGATGCAATCAGAGAAATCGAAGTCGGAATTCACGAGTACGAGCATAACAGTCTTCAACCTGTCAGGTTTGATGTCTATGCCGCCCAATACGGCTCCAGCACATCCGGAATCGATGACGCGAACGACATCCTCGATTACGAGTACTTGCTAGACGCACTGCGGCACGTTATCGAGATGGGCCGTTTCGGGCTCCTCGAGCATCTTGCAAACGAGTTGCTCGATTACGTTTTAGCCCCCGACTCCGTAGTTGCAGCCTCAGTCAAGATATCCAAGTTGGGAGTTCCCGATGCCAAGGGTAACCTAGGATGCTGCGTGACTAGAATAAAGTGATTGCCGCTTTGGTGCAGGGGGAGGGATTTGAACCCACGAAGCGCTGTGCACCGGAGCTTAAGTCCGGCCCCTTTGACCAACTCGGGTACCCCTGCAGGCCTGAAGTAGGGACCTTCGCTTTCAATCGAGCGGAGAAATGCCCTACAAGAACTGATACATTGAGTAGTCTAACATCCCGAACTCTTTAACATCTCTAATGCGGCGGACAATTGTGCGAAATCGCTCAATAATGGGGTGCAGCGACCATTCCTTCATAGTCGCTATTTTCCTCTGCATCTTAATGCTGGTACCTATTGGGATGCCTTTAGGTCATAATGAAAGCCTGCAGGAAACCCCATCTAGAGTCTCGGCGAGCGCCCCCGATGCCAACTTCTACAACCTATACCTAACTTCCAGTGATGCAAACGTCACTAGCGCGGATGGTGCTATCACTACTAGGGTACCAGAAGCTAGCGATTCAGAGGAGAGTGCCAGTGCACTGGACCGCGACGTCGTCTTCAACTCCATAGAACTCATGACTTCGATGGAGTTCTTCGGCAGGAAGTTTCATGGAAACGACTCGTACTACCTCCCTGTCAACCTGTTCCTCAAGGCGACCGGGTCGGAACAATCGAATGTTGATTGGACGGTTACTATCCAAACCTCGGACGGTACCGTCGGAAGCACGACTTATGGTGATGGGACAGTTTGCACCACCACATTTGGCGGCTCTTGTGATTTCGACTATGAGATTATAGAAGTCAGCATAGGGAGTTCGAGATCCTTCGTGGTTCAGGAGGACGAACGACTCATCGTGAAGGTCCGAGCTAGCATGTCGGGTTGTGATGACGGTCTATTCTCTAGTTGTAGCGCCGAAGTGGCATGGAATCAGGTCAATGGTGAGAACCGGTACTCAAATATCCAAGCCGATGGTAACGCTTTGGCAGACAGCCTCATTCTTCTTCAGAGGAAGGGGGCGACTCTTGCGGAGGGTGCAGAGTTAGACTGGTATCCCAACGATGTGATAGAGGACAGGGAAATGCAATTCTCCATCGACGCTAAGAGCTCCTTCGGAAGGACTGACATCAAGAGGGTCGAACTTCTGATGAGGGATCCTGATGGAAATTACAGGGTTGACCACCAAATTACCAACGACGACGAAGACATAGAGGACACAAATAACGGGATTTTTGGTGAGTACATCTGGACTTATCCCAGTGGACTCGTTTCTGGAGATTACTCGGTCGAATTACAGATTTGGGATATTCAGGGTAATGCTGTAATCATCGAGCATGAGACAATTGTCATGCACCAATGGGGAGTTTCACTGAAACACAGGCTTGACCGCAATGTCGAGTACTTCGCACCAGGACAAATAACTCCAATCCCTCTCCAACTCATCCACAGGGGTGATTCCACGAAATCTATGAGCGTAGAATTGGATGTACTAACAAACCTAGGAAACTCTTGGCTGATTGAGTTTGACTCCCCTGCTGGATACGAACTCCAATCAGGAGGCACTATCCTCAATCCAACAGTTACTCTGACCGCGCCTGATGACCTCACTGGCACCCCCAACAAATTAGAGATTCGTGCTGTTGCTAAGGCCGACGTTGACGGGGTAATCTCCTTTGTTCATCAGGATATACTTGTCCTCCATATCGAGAGAATAGGCGTATATCAGCCTCCTGTGGCTTCAATTTGGTCAGATGATCACAAGATTCCGATTGCCAACTCATCCAGAGTAGATGCAATCGACAGCACGATTCCGAGATTCGTCGAACACGACGAGTTCAACCCTTTCATCCTTGAGATATTCAACACAGGGTTCGATGCCGACTCCTTCCGAATAGACATTCTCAAGCGTTCGAAGTCACTGTTCCAACTGCATGACAATCTCACGGGCCAGAGAATTTTGGAGGACGAGGGAGATGGGACATTCCACACCTCTCTGCTTGAGCGCCACGCCACTCAAGTGTTTATACTGGGAATCAAACCAAGTCTCGATAGGGAAGATTCGGACATCGGGGAGATCCAGATAGAGGTGTCAAGCGCTGGAAATGCATCGTTTAATTCTGATGTCACTTTCACCATCCAGCGCACCTACGGGATTCAAGCTGAAGTCTCTCAGGACTGCGATGGCACCCCCATGGGACACATGAAGGTCTCACTGTGCGCGCCGGGACAGGACAGACCTACAATCGACTTCAGGACTAGGATAACAAACAGCATCACTGAGGACGAGGCCGCGACTTGGTGGATTCTGCAAAACCCCTCTTCGTTGAATGTGAACACGGACAGAAACATGGCTTACGGTCAATGGGAATATCGGATTACTGACACTGACGGTGAAGCAATTCCTAGAGTCTCGCTAGGTCCGGGAGACTTCACCGAGGTCTTCGTCAGTGTGACTATGACAAACCAAGTCGAAGTCGGGAACCATACAGTCTACCTCCGCATTATAGAAGACACCGATGATAACGAACCGAGGTACTTTGATCTACCAATGATCTTTGAGGTCGAGGCCGATGATCCTATGTTGGAAATAGTTCAGGTGACTCAGAATACCAAACTTATCCCAGGAATGCACAAATCCATCCAGATGATGGTCAAGAACGAGGGCAACAGCCCACTTAGCGTACTTCTTGAGGCAGATACAGAGGAAAGTGGTTGGATTGTGGAAATTGGTGGTTTGTCAGGATCTCCGTTCATAAATATTGGTGCCTTTGAGGAGGCTGCCTTCACTCTCGAAATTGATGTGCCCAATTCCGCAAACAACGGCGACAACGTACCAATCTCCGTCTCAGCAATACCACTGGACACCGATCAGGGTTTTCCAGATTCGTTCACTGCGAAATTCACATTGAACGCGGAAGTCGAAATCGGCTCGATTCCGGACATTCTCTTTAACGAGATTTCTCACCCAAGACCGATTTCACTAGCACTATTGGTAGTGGTTACGCTTCTTCTGTTTGCGGGGATTCAGAGCAGAATGAACCGGAGACGATGGGCCGCTCAGATGGAACTGATAGACTCTATTTCAGTTGAACAGGGAATCGCTGAGGAGGAAGACATCCCACTCCCTGTCACAACCCCTCAAATCGAGCCCAAAACTGAAAGATACGAAGACGAGGACGTCGAACTGGTCTAACTCAACTATATGTCCGAACGACGCTCCATTCCGCTTAAGACCCGTCGGTAGCGCCAACAAAACGAGGTTGGTGGCCATGCCGTTCGTAATTGTAAATTACGGGGCTCTGGAAATCAAGAGAAGGAAGCGATCAGCGATAGTCTTCACATTCTTCCTCATGGCTTCAGGTCACGCAGCTATGCAGTTCGGAATTTGGGAGGCCATGGCAACCACTGATCAGGATGGTGACGGGCTACCATATGGAATCGAATTCATCATCAACACTCAGCCCCAGGACTGGGATTCAGACAATGACGGACTTCCTGATGGCTGGGAGTGGCAGTACGGCCTCGACCCCCTTTCTTCTGTGGGGAATAACGGCTCTACCGGTGATGCTGATTCAGATGCTCTGACTAACCTAAACGAATACCTGTTCAACATACCGACTGGATGGGACGAGCCATCCACACCCAATGTGATGGACAACGGGGTTTGGTGGAACGGAACTATCCCAGTGAGTAACTGGGACGAGGAGAGTGCCATGCAACTAATCCAAGGTGCGGGAACTGACGGGGCCGACGAGGACCCCATGGGCAACATATGCACCGATACCTTCGATAACGATCACGATGGGATGGTCGACTCAAACGATGGTGACAACGACGGGGATGCAGACTGTAGCTCCGACGATGACGATGGTGACGGACTGATAGACGAAGATCGCAACGGTTGGGACACTGATGGCGACGGCATGCCAGACGGATGGGAAGCGGCGAACGGGCTGGATCCGACATCTAATTCCAACCAAGATGGAACTTATGGTGATCCTGACATGGACGGTCTAGCAAATATCTATGAGTACGTAAACCCTACTTGGGGAACACGAAACGGCTCTACTTTCCCTCCGACACAGTACTTCCGCCCCGGCCCAATAAATATGACCGTAACCGAGTCACCATGTAACCCCATCCTACAACTGGGGCCCGGTGGTTGCCAGATTTTCACTGCTGAGGTAGATGGGATTACTCAGACAGATCCACAGAACAACGACACAGATGGAGATAATCTGAATGACTCGTTTGAAGCCCTAGTATTACTTACTGACCCTACTGCTCTGGACACTGACTCCGACGGGATACCTGATGGAATAGAATTCTACGGATCCTATGGGAATCCGGGCCAAGGCTCCGATCCACGAGACAACAACACCGACGGGGACCATCTCGATGATGGTGAGGAGGACCTCAATGGGAACGGACTGATAGACGATGGAGAGACCGATCCAACAAGGATTAACGATGAAGGTGACTTTGACGGAGACGGCGTACAGAATTGGCAGGAGAACATGTCTTGCACTTTCTGGAACGTCTCCGACTCGGACGGAGGCGGAATCAACGATGGTGACGAATTATCCTTTTTCCGCAACACTGACCCATGCACTTCCTTCGTAGAACTCGAATTTTCCATCCTCGACTGGGACGATACCCAGAACATACTGATTCTGAACTCGAGCATCGGTCTGAACCCCAATCCAGTTGATTGGCGTCAGGGACAGGCTCCTATGGCTTACTATGTCTCTATCATCGGCGAAAGAACGCCGTTTAGGTTCACTTCCATAGAAATAAATTGGCTGCGTGAAGTAGATACGACGATGCCATCGGACGCAATAAGCGTCGTTTTCACCAATGGGTCATGGTGTTGGAATGCATCTGTAGGAGCAAATAACGATGCACACTGTGATGATGACTACATTGACTCTGACGGCGACGGTCTAGCTGACTGGGAAGAGAGGATGGCGACGTGGGGCTACATGTCGTTGATCAATATGACTGACTCGGATGGAGATGGAGTGGACGACCTATCTGAGGTGCAGAATCAAACCGATCCAATGGAACCATGTCACAACCTGTTGGACACAGATGGCGACGGGCTGAACAACTACTTCGAGAACTCAACTGGCTGCGAAATGATCTTCGGCATACCTGGTAGCAACCTCACTTTCGACACTTGGTTCACCTTGTGGAACTCTGCCGATTCCGACAATGGGGGGGTCGAAGATGGCCAGGAATACATCGATGGCACTAACCCACAGAGCAATCCCGACGATGACATCAACCCCCTAGACACCGACGGCGACGGAATTCCCAACTCAATCGAGAACGAGACCGGAACCGACTGGAGAGATCCGGATACCGATGGCGGAGGCGTTCCAGACGGCGATGAATGCACCCCCGAGTACTGGATGGGTGGGTGCGTTGGAACTCCCCTAGACCCCCTAGATCCAACTGACGACCTTATGCAGAACGCGCTGATGTTCACTGCGTCAAACGCCTCTATGGGTATGGATCCAACAATTACTCATTATTGGAGGTGGCACACATACGACACATACACGGGAGTATCATGGGGGGTAAACTCCTCACTCGTAGGCTACACTCAGATCATCCCTGATTGGTCGACCGAGCAAGGCGTGGCCGATCAGACCTTCTGGAATCACAGTAACCCTCTGTTATGGGAGCTGATATTTGACGAGGCGGGCTACATCAGCCCTGGTCAGGAACTCATTCAGCCATTCAACGTCCAGAACTACTCCGCTTGGGTAGATTTCTCAGCCGGATTGAACTTTTCCAATTACACCAGAGATGTCATAGTTGACTCTTCGGTAATCGAAGCCCTTTACGTCGCCGCCCCAGAGATTATTCTGACTGCTGAAATAAAGGAAAACACCACAGCCTTCACTGGAACTACCTATGCCCTCGATCTCCCAGAGGATTACATCGACCAACACAGCGAATTCGTTAGCAATGTGACACAGTCTATCATCAATCAGTCGGGTGCGCTATCAGCTTGGGACAAGGTGGTCGCAGTACAGGAATTCCTGATTAATGGAAACGATACGGTGACATTCCTCAGGAACCACGATGGATCGAAGAGGATCGACGACTTGGGCACCGACAGCGACATCTCACACTGGCTCCTAAATTCCTCTCACGAGGGAAACTGTGACGAGTTCGCCACGGTGTTCGCAGTGATGCTAAGATTAGCCGGAATACCAACCAGGAAAGTTACAGGTTTCTCCGGCGGGGACTGGGACGGTAAGTCCTTCAACGTCTACGGAAAGGACTTCAGTCGCTGGGTCGAGGTTCACCTGCAGACCAACCAGAACCAGGGCGAACTCGACCTTGGATGGATACCATTCGAAGCATGCCCTCCGATGTCTATGGTAGAAGTCTCTGATGAGACCTGGGGCCCTAACTCTATGGAGAGGAATATCTCCATCTCTGAGCCAATCTGGGTTGAGGGGACTCTGAGGTTCGTCGACAATAGCACTGTCGTTAACAACCTCACTCTCTCGTTGTATCTAGTTGAACCAAATTCCGCACTTGACATTCCAGGGCGTTCGGCATCTGCCGTCAATCTGGTTGGAACTTCTGTGACCGATGCAAACGGTAGTTTCAATCTCACGGGACTCCCCCCACAAGTCATCCGACCAGGTTACGGGTCTCTGGTGATTCAAACCACCGAGCAAGCCTATGTGGGAATCCAAGGAGTGACCTTCAACTGGTTAATCAATGTCACAGATGATGTATCACTGTCAATTTCCGAACCACCTCCAATCGAGCAGCCAATGCTCGGGATTGGAGTTAATACTACAATTTTCGGACAGTTGTCGTGGTCAAGCGCACCAAACCTCGACCCATCCCTAGTGGACGATCTGCAAGTGGTTCTGAACTACACTACCACCGTCGAGGGCGATGTCAACATAACTACTCATGTCAGTAGTGGTGGTTACTACGAATTTACTGTCCCAATCGACGAATCGGAGCCATTGGGCCTAATCAATGCTTCAATCAACTTCCTAGGTTGGCATGAAGGGGACTTCAACAATGCAACACCTCCGTCATACCACGCACGCCCCGGTTCACTTTCCTTGATATTCAACATAACGCTCTCACCAAATCTTACCGTTACCCTGGAGTCATTGGCATCGAATAACTCCATCTTGGAAATAGACAAACAAATCTTCCTGAATGGAACTGTGATAAGCCGTGGCGACAACCCAACCACCCTTAATGGTACACTATTTCTTGAAATGAGGAGATCAGACATCGCCGGGCAGTATACTCAACTCGTTTCTTGGTACTTGAATGACTCCTCATGGACCTCAAATCCCGGCGAATTTGCTATCAATTGGTCCTTCCTAGCAGATGATGTTCCCATAGCTGCGGGACCTGTCGACGTGAGGATTCAGTTCGACGCTGACAACCTGTTCGCGAACGACCAAGAACAATTCAGGGATATCTTCGGGATACGCAGCTACGTCGAGTTCAACTACACTCTACTACCAAGGCCACGGGGGATCGAAGCGAACGTGGAAGTGATTCTCACTGATCACACGGGTAGTTCATTCGCTACGTTTGAGGGAATCTATAACGTCGATTTCGATGGGATTAGTGTCTGGAACGAAACTAATCCAAGCTCCCCTCGGCTTTCTGTCAGTTGGACTCCAACGTGGAATTTGGAAGCAGGAGACTACGATTGGAATCTGAGTTACACCGGCTCGACATGGTTGCAACCGGCATTTTCAGATGACACTATGAGGATTCAGGGGATGGCCAACGTCACTGCTTCGATTGGTTTGGAATGGACACCCAGAGGCACTACAAACTGGGTCTCTGGAAGCGTCAGGGACGTTGTCCTAAGCTCTGTGGTAATTGGCAACAATTCATCCGTATCCGCGCGACTTGCAGTGCCATCTAACCTGCCTCCTGGTCCAGGGGGGTTCCCGGCTTCACCCGACATTTACACCTTGGCCACTGGTTGGGTAAATACCACTACTGGGACCTACAATCTCTCATTTGAGATGCCTGGCGGCGTGCCCTCTGGCGCTTATGCCATTAGCATTAAGCTGGATTTCTCCGTTAACCCTCCCTTGGGTGGAGAATACTTCACGGTCTCCGAAGCTACTCAAATCACCGCCGGACTCCAATCCGAATTCGTAGTTTCATCCGAACCCAAGGCTGTAATCTTGGTCGCGGGAGAGAATCTCCTAGTAAATACCACAGTTTCTGACGTCGAGGACCCCTCCGAAGTAATTGCTGATGTGTCCCTAGACCTCTATTTCGACTGGGGCGGTCAACAACAACAAATCCTTGAATCCGCGATCACCAACCTCGATGGCGTCGCGCTATTCAGCCCAACCATACCGCCCTCAATCGCACCCGGGTTCTATGACATCCGAATCCATGCTCCTGATGACCTGACGGACAATTTGACCACAGCTGATGCCGGTCGATGGATTGGTAACGAGAGTTTCGTCAACTTGACAGTTAGAGTACCCAGTCAAATCGAAATCAGCAGCATCCCTAGTCAGGTTACTGCCCTACAGTATTTCACCATAGAGGGAACCGTCCTGGATTCGGTGGATTCTAACAGAACAGTACAGGGCCCTGTTGGCATAGATGTCTTTTTCCTCGATGAACCTGATGAGATACTAATAGAGAACCACACTACATTCAGCAATGGGAGTTTCAATGTTTCAGTTCCAACCGACATCTTAGGAAACGGCGTTACAAAGGGCGTTCGTACAGTCATAGTAAGCGTAGTAGATGGTTCAACACCCTTCTATCTCACAGGTACTGGAGATGCCTCGATTATTGTTATGGGAATACCTACGTTTGTAGATTCCACTCCATTCCTTAATACGGTCATAAATCGGGGAGAGACAGTCACTCTGACAACCCGCCTCGTTGAGTTCAGTGACAATGAACAATCATTGTCGGGATACGCGGTGTTTTCCAAGTTCCATGACACTTGGCTGGATCAAGGAATTACTAGCGGGGACGGTAGCGTCGCCTTTAACTTCAATATCCCCGATAATCACCCTCTCGGGCTCGTCA